>OLHE01000097.1_pt1 | contig 80347 bp, 63 predicted proteins | sample 1605821 | NCBI WGS metagenome assembly OLHE01 (sample SAMN03283250) | human gut metagenome | biome: human-associated habitat; material: feces | host: Homo sapiens | place: USA | collected 2013
TTTCCATCCTTATATACGTTATATATATAATTATTATATAGTACATATAAGTGCCTGAAGCATATCAATTGCTTCCGCCGAGCGCACTTCTCCTACGATGATACGGTCCGGCCTCATACGAAGCGCCGATTTGATCAGATCTCTGATCGTAACCTCCCCGGTTCCTTCTACGTTCGCGTTCCTTGCCTCCAGTCTTACAAGATTCTTTATATTCTGAATCTGCAATTCTGCATTGTCTTCAATTGTGATGATGCGTTCATTTTTTGGAATGTACTGCGATAATGCATTTAAGAATGTGGTTTTCCCGGATCCGGTTCCACCACTGATGAATATATTGTATCCGGCGGCTACTAATGAAGCCAGAAATCCCGATACTTCTGAATTGATTGACTGCCATTCCATCAGTTTATTCATTGTAATTACTTCTTTTGCAAATTTTCGGATTGTAACGATCGGTCCGTTCAGTGCTACCGGTGGCAGCACAACATTTACACGAGATCCGTCCGCAAGTCTGGCATCCACTATCGGTGATGCCTCATTTACCAGTCTGTTAGATCCTGCCACGATCTGCTGGATCACATCTTCCAGCTTGTCCGCCGACAAGAATCTTTTATCTGACTGGGATATCCTCCCTGCCTTTTCAATAAAAATATTTTGTGTTCCATTGATCATAATCTCTGTAATATCATCATCTTCCAGAAATTCCTGCAACAGATCCAGTTTCCGGAATGCATTGAAAAGTTCTTTTCCAAGCATTGTCTTCTGATCAAGCGGCAGATATTCTTCCTGTGAGACTTCCTGAAGTACTTCATAGATCAATTCTGTCAGCTCTTCATCCTCCATGTCCCTTGTCATATCTAATCTGGCCAGGATTCTTGCATGGAGCTGCTCTGCTTCTATCATTTTTTATCATCCTTCCAGTTCTTTTTTTATCATCTTATGTCTGACATCATCGTATCCCATCAGATGTAACTCCTCTTCAAACTGGAACATCTTTGCCTGCGCCACCTCCTCTTTTATTACTGCTACATGTATCTCTGTACACATCCTCAGAAGTTCATATACACCCCGGATTCCTTCATCGATATCCAATATCAGCACTTCATATATGCTCTGGCTGGCAATCTGCTCTATGAATCTCATCCATTCTTCTATCTTTACTGCCTTCAGATCTTCCGACATCCTCATTGGCAGAAGATAGTCAAGCGGCCCCATATGTTTTACCATACCCGCAAGTGCTGCTCTTAAATGCTTCTTTTCCTGTCTCGAATAATAGAGTGCATCTGCGACTGTCTGTCCAATCTCAGGAAAATGACCGCCGATACCTCCATACATCTCGAGATTCAGATACAATACATTATATGTTTTGGCCAGATCTTTCCCCAGTCTCAATGCATATCCGGTCTTCCTGCTTCGATGAACAGGGGAAAATATTCCGATGATCCGAACCTTTTCTTTCTTCACCGTGCCAAGAAAGAAATTCCCCGGTTCTACCGACTCCTGGCACTGTTCGATCACATCTCTTAAGATGGCCTCTCCGGACTGATATTTATTAATAAGTTTCTCATGCATCTCATGTGCCACGTCTTCCGATTGTGTCAGAACAAACACACTTTCTGCCCGTACTTTTTGCCGCTCTTCCTGTGGATAACCGCTGCCGATCAGAAGAATATCAATCGGTGATTCCTCCTGCAGTCTCAGGGCCTGCGCAACACTGTTACACACCTGCACTCCAAGCGCCAATTCCTTGGTCTTCATAAAAAAATGTGCAAGCGCCGCCGCATATCTCTCTTCCTGGTCGCAAATTACCAGATTTCTGCTTACCACATACTATCCCTCCTTCAATACATTATAAAAATGTCTGAAACGTCTTGCCGATATGGCACTGAATTCATTGAATCTTTTGAATCTAACAATTAGAACTACAAATCAGATACAAGCTACTTCGTAACTTGTAGGCTGATTATATACCTGATAATTTATATTTGTCTATGGTATTTTTAAAAATTTTTAATCTTTGTGCAATGTTCACATAATTTGATAGAAAGTTATACCGTAAAGCATGGCAACCCCAGGAAATCCAAGGATTCCCGATGTCAAAAATGTGACAGGATTCATTCCCACACACGCAGAAATCCCCTGTCCGTCAAGAAATCCGTTTACAAAAAATATAATTGCGAAGCTGACAATTCCTCGAACCAGGAAATTTACTGCAATTTTTGTTCCCCATTTCTTCATAATTGTTCTTATTTCTTTTTACTTTTTTTAATTATATGTCCTTTTATCCATACTTTATTCCACTCTTTTATATACTTTGGTATCTACAGAACCCGCCACCGGCAGTTTCTTCCGAACGCATGGCGATACAAAAAAACAGGTCCGGAATTCCTTTTCCAAACCTGTTTTTCATATCTTATAACGAAATCTTAATTTCTCTGTCCGTGCGGTGATACTTATGATAGTTTACTCCTGCCGCATCAAACATCTTCATGGAAGCCATTACCGCAGCTGTACCCTCGTATTTATTGCAATCATAGATAACCTCTTTAATCCCGCTTTGAATGATTGCTTTGGCACATTCATTGCATGGGAATAAGGATACATACAATTTGGCTCCTTCAAGACTGCCGCCCCGGTAATTCAGGATCGCATTCAGCTCACTGTGAACCGTATATACATATTTGGTCTCCAAAGGATCGTCCCCTTCTCTTCCCCATGGAAATACATCGTCCGAGCAGCCTGTCGGCAGACCATTATATCCCATTGACAGAATCTTATTATCCTGACTGACTATACAACATCCAACCTGCGTATTTGGATCTTTAGAACGCATTCCCGAAAGTTTGGCAACTCCCATGAAATATTCATCCCAGCTTATATAATCCTTTCTTTTATCTCCCATATGTTTCTCCTCGTCACTATTTTGTTCCGAAAATACGGTCTCCTGCGTCACCAAGTCCCGGAACGATATATTTATGTTCATTCAAATGATCGTCCAGTGCACCGATATATACATCTACATCCGGATGTGCTTCCTGCAGACGTTTTACACCTTCCGGTGCTGCAATGATACACATAAAGCGCAGATGCTTTACACCTTTATCTTTCAGCATCTGAAGTGCTGCTATACATGATCCACCGGTTGCCAGCATTGGATCTACGACAAATACTTCTCTTTCATCGCAGTCAGATGGCAGTTTGCAGTAATATTCCACCGGTTCGTATGTCTGCGGATCTCTGTAAAGACCGATATGTCCAACCTTTGCAGATGGAATCATATTTAACATTCCATCTACCATTCCAAGGCCTGCTCTTAAAATCGGAACTACAGCCAGTTTCTTACCACTTAACTGCTTACCTGTCATCTCGCAGATTGGTGTTTTTATCTTAACATCTTCCATCTTCAGATCTCTTGTTGCTTCATAACACATCAATGATGCGATCTCCCCAACGATTTCTCTGAATTCTTTTGATCCTACTTCCTCATTGCGGATGTAGTTGATTTTGTGCTGAATCAGCGGATGATCCATAACCTGTACTTTCGACATTGTTCTCCTCCTTGTTGTGCAATGTATCATACCAATTTTTCTATATGATGTCCTGCAGCCTTCAGAAGACGGTTCATGATCGCACTTCCGATTCCCGCAGTATCAAACGACTCACTGTAGATATAATCTACCTGGTCGTCATCAAACTCTCTTAATATCCGGAACAGATTCGCAGCAATCGTAGACTCATCGGCTCTTGTTCCGATACATTTTACATCACCGGATTTGTAATCAGCTACGGTTTCTTCTGTTCCGATCACTCCTACCTTATAGCCTGCTTCGGATTTTTCCTTTGCGCGCTTATTAATCTCTTTTACTACTTTTTCAAGCGGTCCTTCTATGATCGTCAGATCTGCTTTTGGTGCATAATGACGGTACTTCATTCCCGGTGCTTTCGGCACCTGTTTGCTGTCCGGTCTGATCAGTGTCCGGTCAACTGTAACCTCCCCGATTACTTCTTCGAACATTTCTTTTGTGATCGCTCCGGGTCTTAAGATCATCGGCGGCTCTACTGTCACATCCAGTATCGTTGATTCCACGCCAATCTCCACAGCACCACCGTCTACGATCATATCCACTCTGCCTGTCAGATCCTCTGCCACATGCTGTGCAGTCGTCGGGCTTGGTCTTCCCGACGTATTGGCACTTGGTGCGGCGATATAACCGCCACCCGCATCTATTACTTCTCTTGCGATCTCGTCTACCGGCATTCTGACAGCAACCGTATCAAGACCTCCCGTCGTTCCATACGGCACAATATCACTCTTATTAAAGATCATTGTAAGCGGTCCCGGCCAGTATTTTTCTGCAACTTTAACAGCTTTCTCCGGAACTTCTGAGACAATTTTATCCAGTGCTTTCATATTCGTGATATGGATGATCAAAGGGTTATCGGACGGTCTTCCTTTTGCGGCATATATCTTCTTTGCCGCATCTTCATTCAATGCATCGGCTCCCAGACCATATACAGTCTCTGTGGGAAATGCAACCAGACCTCCTTCTTTTAAGATCCGTCCTGCTTCTCTTATAATATCTGTATTTTTTTGATTTTTATCTATTTTCTCTATTATTGTTTTCATGATTTTCATTATACTACACTCTAGTTTTCCACACAAGCAATGATTCCTTTCGTAATTGCATCTGCCATTTTCTTCTGATACTTTGTATCGGTCAGCTTCGCGGCCTCTTCCGGATTACTTAAGAAGCCACACTCAACGATAATCGTCGGTACTTCCGTACGTTTGAGCAGATAGTATGTATCATTTGCTTTTGCCTGTCTTGTATTCGTCTCATCCACTGTAAGAAGGGCTTTTTGCATCTGCTCCGCCATTCTCTTTCCTTCTTCCGAATGAGAATAATAAAAGACCTGTGCACCCCGTATCTGTTCATCCTGATAACTGTTCTGGTGTATACTTACCGCTGCCTGCGGCATTGTTTTATTGATGATCTCTACTCTTGCTTTCATATCATGGATCTTATTATTTCCGGCCTGTGGATCGCCGAGCATCTCATCTTTTTCTCTTGTCATTACAACTTTCCAGCCTTTTTTCTCCAGTCTTTTTTTAATTTTTCTGGCGATCTCAAGATTGACATCCTTTTCTTTTGCCTGATTCACACCGATCTTTCCCGGATCATCCCCGCCGTGTCCGCTGTCAAGAACGATTATCTTATTTTTCGCTGTTACATTTCCGCTGGATACAAGTTTTTGCAGATTCTTACTGAGCAGCACAAGTACCGCCAGAAAAAGTAACAGTACTGCCAGTTCTATTTTTTTTCGCAAATAAAAATACCTCCTGCAATTCATATATTCTACTATATGACTGCAAGAGGTATTTTATCTGTTATTTAGTTTTGATTAATTTACATATTTTTGAATCAGATTCCAGATATCCGTGCTTTCCTGTCCCAAAGACCACTCAGCGGTACCTGCAAGCTTATACTTCTGCATGAGCTTAAGTTTTTGTTCGATGGATTTGGCATCTTCCAGCCAGATCTCGTATTTTGCTCCGTCTGCTTCCCATGTTGCATAATTCTGTCCGGCCTTCTTGTCCCATGTCGTCTCAACCCCAGCCTGCTTAATCTGCGCCTGGGCATTATCCATACCATATGCCACACTTTCTACACTGACAGAATACTCTGCCGCATCTGTTCCCTTTTCACTTGCCAGCTCTTCTTCTGTCTTCGGTGTTTCTTTCCACAGACGTGTAAAGAACGGAATTCCACTGATAACTTTTTTAGCCGGAACTTCTTTTAATGTCTCCTCAATACCTTCTTTTACATAATTATATGAGGATACCGGTCCTGCCTCAGGGGACCCCGCATAATATTCATCATAGCCCATGATCACTACATAATCTGCTACAATTCCCTGCTCCTTACGGTCATACTGCGTATTAAAACTCTTCGGAACATAATTGTCCACCGATAATACCAGACCATTCTGTCTGCACTTCACCGATAATTCACGAATGAATTCTATATAATGTTCTCCGCATTTATCAGATATCTTCTCGAAATCTACATTAATACCGTCTACCCCAACACGCAGCGCTTCAGCGATCAGCTGTGTGATCAGCGTTTCACGTCTTGATGTATAACTAAGCAATTCGTAAGATTCCTGTTCTGAACTGATTCCTCCGTCAAAGTCTCTGACGGTCATCCACACTTCGATATTCTGCTGATGTGCATAACTTACATAATCAGATGATGCAATAGATGTAATATTGCCGCTGGTATCTGCCACATGCACCCATGTCGGTGCCAGTGTCGTAAGACCTTTGGTCTGTGCGATCTTCTGTGCCACTCCATTATTAGCATCCTGATTTGTTACATTATGCCATGCCATATTAATGGTGTAATCCTTTAAAATGCTTGAATAGTTCTGCTCATCGAATTTTCTTGTAATGTTCTTCTTCTCTTCATTCTTCAGAGCATTGTTCTTAACATATCCGATCACACCTTCTTTTGTGCGGATCTTCTTCCAGTTTTCTTCACTTTCGATGATTGTTACTTCATCTTTTTTCTTGAGTTCTGCCAGTACAGGGCTCTTTACTCCACCCTGATAACGCACCTGTGTATTCTTCTTTACAGTTGCCACATCCGTTTTGCCCCATTTGGTTCTGATCATTACATGATCCGGATTACTTGACACTTCATAATCAATATTGGTGTACTGCTGGACAAAATCCAACGCGATATATGCTGTGTTTCCTTCTGTTTTTAAAATGACGTAATCTTCGCTCTTTTTCTCTCTGGATACCGAATAATCCTTGCTGCCCACATCTACCGATATCATATCCTTCGGAAGCATATACAACAGTACATTCTCATTCGAATCCCAGTAAAAACGGCTGTTAATGTAATCTCTTACGACATCATACGCAACATAAGCCTTTCCGTCCGACAATTTACCCTTGGCCTCTACGACCTTGTTATCTACAGTGATTCCAAGCTGTCCGTCTTTTTCAATTCCATAATATTTCTTCATATCATATTGCTCTTTTGACGGGCTGTATCGTTTCCATATAACAATCCCTGCTATTGCTGCAATTACTAATATTATTAACAGGACAAGCTGGATCATGCGGTTTCTCTGTCGTCTTCTTCTCATGCGCGCTCTGTCCTCAGAACTTCTCCTACCTGTCGGTCTTCTTCCAGGCGTCTGTCCGGATGTCCTTCTGTTTCTGCTCTGCGAAGCCGGTCTTCCGGATGGTCTTGCACTTGTTTTTTTTCTGTTATTATATGTGCGGCTATTTCTTCCTCTGTCTTCCATGCTGCACCTCCTACAGAAGACATTATAGCAAAACGTTAGATACACGTCATTATATTTCGACATTTTCATCAAAACTTTCGTTCTGATCTGCGGGGTATTTACACATTTTCTTCCATTAAATTGTTATATTCTGGAACCACACTTCTTTCACATCGCCTTTGTCATTCAGCACATAATCCCTCATATAGGACTGGTGTTCACACATTGTATGCGCCTGTACGATCTGCATAGGACTGGCCGGTACCCCATTGATCCTGAGACTTATATTTTTCTTTTCAAAACCAGTCAGTTCCTGAAACATCTCTTTCATCTCTTCTTTCTCCCCCATACTGCTTCCTCCTCTTTACCGGATGATAACCGTGGTTGTCACGCATATTTTACGGTCAGGGAGATGCTTGTGATACAATACTGTCCTTCTATGCAGCAACTGATAAATATAACTGGAAAACAGTTCCGGCAATTATGTAATTGTAAAAATAAATTGTTAACGTGAAATATCTGCCTGAAACGGCTGTAATTAATCTGATTTGTCATTGATAGATTCATTCCACCCGGAATGTGGAATTGAAATAAAATTCAGGAAATTCTTTTCCTGATGTTCTAATAACACAGTTATCAGGGAAAACTATCTTCCAGTAGGGCCATTATATCCGATTCATTTTGAAGAATCAAGTCTTTTTTATTTTTATATTCCACTTTGTTTATATTAAATTTATTGAACATCCAACATTTTGTATGATATACTATTTTAGAAGGAAGTGATGATTATGAAGATTGAAAAAATCAGTGACAACCAGATCCGTTGTACTCTGACACGTGCCGATCTTGCTGACCGTCAGTTACAGCTCAGTGAACTGGCATACGGAACCGAGAAAGCCAAATCACTTTTCCGCGATATGATGCAACAGGCAGCCTTCGAATTTGGTTTTGAAGCAGAAGATATTCCTCTTATGATCGAGGCTATCCCTTCTGCAGATTCGATCGTGCTGATAATTACGAAAGTCGAGGACCCAGAAGAACTCGATACTAGATTTTCAAAATTTGCACCTTCTTCCATAGCTGACGCCAAGAAGAAGAATACTCCAGGCAAGCTGGAAGGAGCAGAAGGTTTACTTGATCTGCTCGGAAAGGTTCAGGAATCTTTTGAAACACAGGCAGCACAGACTGCAAAAGCAGCTTCTGAGACTTCAGATGATAATACAGATAAGAAAGATTCCGGTAACAATATCCGGCTCTTTTCTTTCCCTGTAATGGAGAATGTACTGAAGGCCGCTCATCTGCTGGCTCCGATGTACCACGGTTCCAATACATTATACAAAGATGATCAGGAAGAGATGTATCTGCTGGCACTTGCACAGTCAGACCATTCCACCGCAGATTTTAACCGTATCTGTAATATGTTATCCGAGTACGGTGCATTAGAAAGTGCATCCGGTGCAACATTTGCATTTTTAGAAGAGCACTGTGAGACATTCCTTTCCGGGAATGCGGTTCAGCAGCTTGCGAATATTTAATCTGCATACTCTGGTATACTAAAAAGGCTCTACGGGATAATTCCCCGTAGAGCTTTTTTATACTCATTTTATATTATGCCTGGCTTGCTTCCAGTGTTGCATTTAACTTTGCAACTAAAAGGTCTGGATCGATTCCATGTCCCATAGCGCCTTCTTCGATAGATTCCATCTGAGAATGTGGGCATCCGATGCAACCCATTCCTGCTTCCATCAGATCGTCAACAAGCTTTGGACATGTAGAATAGTATTTGGAAAGCAGCTCACCAAATGTCATGTCTTTTGTAATCTGTGCCATCTTATCGCCTCCTTTTTATTTCAGTGTTTCCATTATAGTAGCTTTTTACCATTGTGTAAACATTTTCTGTAAATTTATTCTTAATATTTGACTACTTAAAAGTCAATACGAATTCTTTTTTTTTTCGACAAAACGTCATTTTTATAACAAGTCTACAAAACGTTCGTTCTTTTTCTATCCCCGAGTAATCCCCCGTTTTTCCCACTTTGGGTGTGGATAACGTGGATAACTTTGTGGAAATCCCCATTTTTCTACATTTTTCCTGTTTTTTTGTGTGGATAACTTTTTCCACCATATTTTTTAAGATTTTGTACGTTCGATGAAAAGTGTCGATTTTTGTGGATTTTGTACATTGTGGATAACTCTAAATTTATGTGGATAGTGTGGATAACAAAAAAGGGACGAAAGATTCGCAAAAATATTTTAAAATCTCCCGTCCGTTTCTGTTATACCAGTCGTCTCACCGTAACAATATTCGTATATGTTGCCGGCAAAATTCCTATCCCTTTTGCACTGTTAATTGCATTTACGATCTGCCCATTTCCCATATAAATTCCAACATGTCCGTTATATAAAATAATGTCTCCCGCAACAGCCTGATCGTAACTTACCGCAGTTCCTACATTCTCCATATCCCACGTCGTACGCGGAAGAGAAATTCCAAAGTGTGCAAATACCGACTGTACGAATCCCGAACAATCCGCTCCGTTTGTCAGGCTTGTACCTCCCCATACATACGGATTACCGATAAACTGGCATGCATAATCTACAATAGCCTGTCCGGTCTGTGCCGCCTGCGTCTGTTGTTCTTCCTGTTGTTTGGCCGCTTCTTCTGCTGCCTTTTTCTCCTCCTCGGCTTTTTGTTCTGCCTCTTTTTGAAGCCTTGCGGCCTCTTCTTCTTTTGATTCTGCATACGTAAATGCTTCCTTAGCATTTTCCGTATCCTTCTTCTGCACAAGTTCTTCTGCTTTTTTCTGTGCTTCATTTCCTACTGTTATATACTCGGAATATACATATCCGGTGACATTACCCGACTGCACTTTCGTCCATTCTCCTACCGGGCCTATGATTTTTGCCGCGTAATCCGGATATAATTTTCCGACCCATTCGCTTTCTGTCGTCGGTTCACTTCTTATATAAAGAAATGACTGTACATTGGCGAATGCCATATCTAAATACTCTCCCTTTTGTGTCGGTACAAGGTAATCCTTTACCGAAATTGTCTTCTCTGACGTGTAACATTCTCCAAGTACCTGCTCAATTCCTGCTGTCGGCATATCCTGCGTATCATCTATATCTGCAGCCTGCGCCATAATCGGAAACGCCGTTATGGCTCCTGTCACAGTAACCAGGAACAATCCTTTTTTAAGAATAGAATCCATAAACTCCCTCCTTTATGTTTTCTTATCTTTTGTAATTGTTACAGAATTGTTACATATGTTACGTTTGTTATTATAGCATCACAACACGTTTTGTCAAGGTTTTCTTTGATTATAATACATTTAATATTCGATTTATATTTATTATTTGTTACATTTTGTTACATTCATTCTTTTATATTGACAAAATATATCATCCGAATTATACTAAAGATATATCAATTATAGTAATTATTATCATTATCGAAAGGAGGATTTATGGCCGGTTTAAAATATAGTAAGCAAAGGGCCTCTATAAAAGATTACCTGATGCACACGACTTCTCATCCGACTGCTGATACCGTATATCTTCATATTAAAGAAGAATTTCCTAATATCAGCCTCGGAACCGTATACCGCAACCTGAACCTGCTTGCAGATATCGGAGAAGCGCTTCGGATTCCGACACCGGATGGCGGCGATCGTTTTGATGGACGCTGCGAACCTCATTATCATGTAGTATGCACCAATTGCGGAAATGTATTCGATCTGGAAATGGATGATTCCTATATCCAGAAGATTAATGAAGATGCGAATAAATATTTCGATGGAATCATCGAATCACACACTACACTTTTCCACGGTCTCTGTGGCGAATGTGCCAAAAAATTAAACGAGAATAAATAATAAAATTTATCAAAAACTAATTGACAAACACATAAGATTATGCTAAATTAATATCAGTAACAATTACTAATATCAATTTAGTGCAACTTAAGAGATTATAACTACTCTCTTATCAATCAATAACAAAAAAATTATTATAAAAGAAAAGGAGAACAACACTATGAAAAAATTTGTATGTACAGTATGCGGATATGTTTATGAAGGAGAAGCTGCACCGGAGAAATGTCCAGTATGTGGCGTAGGCGCTGACAAGTTCAAAGAGCAGACAGGTGAAAGAGAATGGGCTGCTGAGCACGTTGTAGGTGTGGCAAAAGGTGTAAGCGAAGACATCTTAGCTGACTTAAGAGCTAACTTCGAAGGAGAATGTTCAGAGGTTGGAATGTATCTTGCAATGGCAAGAGTTGCTCACAGAGAAGGATATCCTGAAGTTGGATTATACTATGAAAAAGCTGCATGGGAAGAAGCTGAGCACGCTGCTAAATTCGCAGAACTTCTTGGCGAAGTTGTTACAGACAGCACAAAGAAGAACCTTGAGATGCGTGTAGACGCTGAGAACGGCGCTACAGCTGGTAAGTTCGACCTTGCAAAACGTGCAAAAGCTGCTAACCTGGATGCAATCCATGACACAGTTCATGAGATGGCAAGAGATGAGGCACGTCACGGAAGAGCATTCGAAGGACTTCTTAAGAGATATTTTGGATAAGAACGATCTGATATAACAAGAATTTTTATTCCGATATCTTCCGGATGAAATAATGATTCAGAATCGCAAAAGGCAGATACACCACTTAAGGTGTATCTGCCTTTTTATATCACCATACTTCATAAGTATCTGCCAATTTCCAAAGGAAAAAGTCTGTGATATCCCCTTCTATGCCATGCGCACATAGATCTTTTTCACCGGCTGATACAGAATCGCAATTGCGATCACCATAAATACTGCATTGATCACAGTCGCCGGAAGTGATGTGAATGCTGCCACTGCAGCTGCTGCAAATCCACTTCCTACCATCATCATTGCAATCGTGCTCATAGTAAATTCCATGATTACGTTGATACATCCATAGATAAATGCGCAGACAACTGCTGCTCCGTATTCTTTCTTCTTGTCTCCGTCTGCTTTCTTCTTAAGCATCATGAAAAGTGCTCCGACGATCAGACATTTTACTGCTGTCTCCACAAATGTCTTCGGCACATCCTGCATGTAACCATTCAGCATATCAAAGATTGTAAGTCCAAGTGTCCCTGATACAGCTCCTCTCTTGCCACCCTGAAGTAACAGTCCCATTACGACAAATATATGTCCAAAATGGAGAAATGGTGTTCCGACTGCTGCCGGAAGTGGAATCCTAAACGACTGAATTCCAAGAAATGTAATTGCGGTAAAGAATGCCGTGATCACAAGGTTCTTTACTTTATTATCATTCTTTGTCCTGCCTGCTGTTATATTTGTACTCATTGTACTCTCCCTTCCTGCACACTTCCATCGTGTGTATAACAGATGAATCTCTCATCTGCCATAATTTAATACCGCAGAATATATTATCACGAAAGTGGATGTGTCCATACAGCCAGTTGTTCTATTTTCGCACAGGCCAGTTTATATAATACTTTGATTTTAAAAATATTTTTGTTTTTCTACTTGATTTTTTTCAGTTTCAGGTATAATATACACATATAGCAAACGTAGTATTAAAAACTACATGTCATATTTTCGACATTCAGGAGGTGCATGATTATGGCAGAGCAGTTAAAAGAACACATTAAAGATCCGGGAAGCGCGATCACACATTTTATCGGAATGTTGATGGCAATCTTCGCAGCAATTCCATTGCTTTTAAAAGCGGCGCGCGAACCGAGTAAAATTTACATTATCGCAATTGCTGTATATGCGGCAAGCCTGATCTTACTGTACGCCGCAAGCACAACTTACCATACATTCGATAAATCCAGAAAAGTAAATACAATCCTTAAAAAAATCGACCACATGATGATCAGCGTACTCATTGCCGGAAGTTACACTCCGATCTGTCTGCTGGTACTTGGCGGCAGAACCGGACTCATCCTTCTGGCAATCGTATGGGCATTTGCCATTGCCGGAATCCTGATCAAAGCATTCTGGGTATTCTGTCCGAAATGGGTTTCTTCCGTGCTCTATATCGGCATGGGCTGGACCTGTGTCCTGGCATTTACACAGTTACTGAATTCCTTAAGCCCGGCAGCTTTCGGATGGCTGCTGGCCGGTGGTATCATCTACACCGTTGGCGGCGTGATCTATGCTTTGAAGCTTCCAATCTTTAACAATAAGCACAAATATTTCGGAAGCCATGAGATCTTTCATCTGTTTGTAATGGCCGGAAGTGCCTGCCACTTCGTAGTGATGTATGCATTTGTACTTTAAGTAATATCCATTTATCCTTATATTTCCGGTATACAGAGAACTTGCTGCCGGCAACATCTCTTGCATACTTTAGCAGCTTCTTTCGAACACATGGCGATAAAAAAGAGCCCGCATCACACACGGGATATTAAATAATATCTCTCCCGACTTGATGCGAGCTCTTTTTTCATTTATTCTGCCAGTTCTTTTGCTTCCCGTGTAAGTTTCTTAATCTTCTCAAATTCACCGGCTTTAATCATATCTCCCTTTACCATCCAGCTTCCGCATAAGTTTCCATTACCCTTGATCAATATCTCTTTTTCTTTCCTGGTCAAATGCTTGATCTCATATTCCCGGCTCATTGCCTCATTTTTTGTCTCATGCTCTTCATAATACACAAGCTTCACTGGTCTTCTGGTCTTTGTATACTTTGCGCCTTTTCCACTGTTATGTGCTTTTATCCGCTTATCCAGATCATTTGTCCACCCTGTGTATAACGTGCTGTCCGCACACTTTACGATGTATGTATAATTCATGTAGTTGTCCCCACTTATCCACAATCGGTCCGATTTTTCCTGTAACAATCCACTTTATTTTATCCATTATCCCACGGAAAGTCAATTTTATCCCCTGTTCATAGATTTTTCCGCATACTTTGATATCGGCAGAACGCTAAAAAAGACCGGAAAATTTCTTAAGAATCTCCGGTCCCTTTCTGTTAATCCTGATCCGCCGTATACTCCACCGGATTCACCGGCTGTCCGTCTTTTCGCATCTCAAAATACACATTACAGCCTTCTTTGCTGTAATACTTTGTCGGCTGACTCACATAACCAAGCACACTCTTTGCTTCCACATAATCCCCAACTTTCACCGGGACTTCTTTCAACTGTCCATATAACAGCTCATATCCATTTCCGATATCTACGTTAACCGTTGTTCCGGTCTGTGCACTGACATCGATCGACTTGACGATTCCGGGCGCACCGCAGAGTACCTGGTCGCCTTCTGCGCCTTCGATGATCACAGCCGGATTATACTTGTACTGATCCAGCGTCTGGAAATATACTGTCTTATCCATACTGTAGCTCATGATCACAGCTCCGTTCACCGGCCACAGGATGTAACTGTCTTCCGTAAAGTTGATATTGTGACTTTTTCCTGCCGTTGCCTGGGTTCCGGTATGACCTGATGATCCGGATGTTCCGGTTCCTTCGGATCCTGAAGTTCCGGTTGTCCCGGAATCTGTTGTCCCGGAATCTGTTGTCCCAGAGCCCGTTGTTGTTCCGTCTTTCCCGGTTCCGTTACTGTCACTTTCATCCGTATCACTTGTCATATCTTCGTTTTTAATCTTGGATGTTCCGGTTTCTTTTGCCGCTTCGCTGTCTTGTTTCGCCTTTTCTTCCGCCTTCGCCAATTCATTTTTCTGCGTTTTTCTGTAATCATTAAATGTATATGTTCCTGCTATTGCAATCGCTGCCACAAAACATAATACTGCTGCTACGGTAGCACGCCGTTTTGACATTGACGGTTTCTGATTTTTATTCATTTCATCACCACCTCTGACCATATTTTTGCCAGATTGTGATATAGTTATACACCTTTTACGATTTCTGTCACTTCTTTTATCTCCGTTCCATTAAAAAAATATTTTAAAATATTTTTATAGCTTTTTTTCTTCTTTGCCATCTCATTTGCCGTATACTGGCTCATTCCGATCCCATGTCCGGTTCCTCTTGTTGTCACCCGCAATTTGCCGTTATAACGCTGCAGGGTAAAACAGCTGGATGCCAGGTTATATTTATTTCGGAATTCTTCCCCGCTGATGGTATTATCTCCCACACGGATCTTTAATACATATCCTACAGAATCTGTTTCCACTACCTCCACATCCATCGTCCCTATATCTTTTTCTCCCAATACAACCGTCTGTATCTCATCTTCTGCATTCACATCCTCCGGGCATTCCACAATCTTCAGATAAGGATACTCCTCCTTTCCAAGAACCTCTTTCGCATCCCTGGTATATCCATTACTCAGATTAAAAAATGGTGTCATCGCCAGACCGTCTTCATAGAATAGCACTTGTCCTGCCGTGGATTCCAGCGCATTTTTTAACTTGCGGTAATTTTCTGCATATCGCATCCCCCACGCCGACTTCATCTGTTTCTCGGTCCAGAATTCTTTCTCAAGCTTCTGTCCTTCCCCCGCATCCCGGATTGCCCGGTAGACTTCTGTCCGCACCAGGATTGCCTGGGCCTTCAATGCTTCTTCTTCATATTCTGCCGGCATGTCCCTCGCCAATATTCCAATGCAATATTTTTCCACCGGCATCTTCCCACCGCCCTTTACATCTATTGTCATCTCATCCACTTTCGATGCAGTTACAATCTTTGGACCATTTACAAATACGGTTACAATATACGGCAATAATATTATGATAAGCGCCCAGCAGGCTGCCTTTTTTATTTTTTCTCTATAATAATACCTTCTGTTCCACATAAAAAAGCCCTCCCATACCTCAATGTATGAGAGAGCTTCTCTTATTATTCATATACAAAAGAACTTGCCACTGACAACTTCTCTTAATATTCTAATTCATCCTCATCGATCACAACATGATCCAGATGCCAGATATCATCTACATATTCCTGGATTGTTCTGTCGGCAGAGAATTTACCACAACAAGCAGTGTTCTTAAGAGCCATCTTAGCCCATTTTTCTTTATCTTTGTAAGCTTCCATTGCACGAGCCTGAGCATCTGCATAAGAACGGAAGTCCTTTAAGATAAAGTACATATCTGCTCTTGCCCCCCCCTGATTATTCAGAAGGCTGTTGTAAAGGTCACGATACATCTCTGTATCGCCGTTAGAATATGTTCCGTCTACCATCTGGTCTACCACTCTGTGGATATCCGGATCATTGTTGTAAATGTCATATGGATTATATCCGCCGTTCTGCTCGTAGTTGATAACTTCGTCGGCACTCAGTCCGAAGATAAATGCATTGTCGATTCCAACTTCGTCTACGATCTCTACGTTTGCTCCGTCCATTGTTCCGAGAGTCGGTGCACCGTTCATCATGAACTTCATGTTACCTGTTCCGGAAGCTTCTTTGGAAGCTGTAGAAATCTGCTCACTGATGTCTGCTGCCGCGAAGATAAGCTCTGCGTTGGATACGCGGTAATCTTCGATGAAGACAACTTTCAGTTTGCCGTTGATGCTGCGGTCATTGTTGATCACATCCGCAACAGAGTTGATCAGTTTGATAATCTCTTTAGCACGGATATATCCTGCAGAAGCCTTTGCTCCGAAGATATATGTCTTAGGATAGAAGGACATTTCCGGATGTTCTTTGATCTGGTTGTACAGATACATTACATGCAGGATGTTCAGTAACTGACGTTTGTACTCGTGCAGACGTTTTACCTGTACGTCGAAGATCGATCTTGGATCTACTTCTACACCGTTGTGCTCTTTGATGTAAGCTGCAAGACGCTCTTTGTTCTTGAACTTGATCGTCATGAATTCTTTCAGAGCCTCTTCGTCATCCAGCCATTCCTTTAATCCGCTCATCTTGGACAAGTCTGTAATCCACTCTTTTGTGCCGAGCTTCTCTGTTACCCAGTCAGCAAGCAGCGGGTTCGCATGCATGAGGAAACGTCTCTGTGTGATACCATTTGTCTTGTTGTTGAACTTCTCCGGCATCATCTGATAGAAGTCTTTCAGTTCCTGATTCTTCAGAATCTCTGTATGCAGCTTTGCAACACCATTGACAGAATAACCTGCAACGATTGCAAGGTGTGCCATCTTCACCTGGCCGTCCATCAGGATTGCCATCTTCTTAACCTTTTCTTCATTACCAGGATACTGTGCTCTTACCTGCGCGATGAAACGGCGGTCGATTTCCTGGATGATCTGGTAAATACGCGGAAGCAGTCTTGAGAACAGGTCGATCGGCCATTTCTCAAGTGCTTCTGCCATGATCGTATGGTTCGTATATGCACAGCATTTTGTTGTGATATCCCATGCTTCATTCCATCCGAGATTCTCCTCATCAAGAAGAATACGCATCAGCTCTGCTACTGCTACTGTCGGATGTGTATCATTCATCTGGAATGTTACTTTCTCCGGCAGTTTGCTGATATCACCATGTTTCTTTTTAAACTTTGTAATTGCAGCCTGGATACTTGCTGATACGAAGAAATACTGCTGTTTCAGTCTCAGTTCTTTTCCTGCGATGTGGTTATCATTTGGATAAAGCACTTCTACGATGTTCTTCGCAAGGTTCTCCTGCTCAACGGCTTTGTGATAATCTCCACGGTCAAAAGAATCTAACTGGAAGTCTACGATCGCTTCTGCATCCCAGATACGAAGTGTATTCACGATATGGTTGCCGTATCCTACGATCGGATAATCATAAGGGATCGCCATTACAGATTCATAGTTCTCCTGAACGAAGTGTGTCTTTCCTGTCTCATCGTATTCCACACGGATATTTCCGCCAAAACGTACTTCTTTCGCATATTCCGGTCTGCGAAGCTCAAACGGGTTACCATCTTTCAGCCAGTTATCCGGTGCTTCTACCTGATAGCCGTCTCTGATCTTCTGCTTGAACATACCATAACGGTAACGGATACCGCATCCATAAGATGCATATCCCAGTGTTGCAAGAGAATCCAGGAAACATGCTGCCAGACGTCCGAGTCCACCGTTACCAAGTGCCGGATCCGGCTCCTGATCCTCGATCACGTTCAGGTCGATTCCCATCTCTTCCAGAGCTTCTTTTACTTCCTTATATGCCGTCATGTTGATCAGGTTGTTTCCGAGAGCTCTTCCGAGCAGGAATTCCATGGACATGTAATATACGGTCTTCGGATCGTCTTTCTCATACTGTTTCTGTGTTGCAAGCCAGTCATCGATGATGGCTTCCTTTACAGCATAAGAAACTGCCTGGAACAACTGCTGTGGAGTTGCCTCTTCTACTTCCTTACGGAACAATGTCTTCACATTGTTCCGCACATCTCTTTTAAATACGTCTTTTTCAAATCTTGGATTATACATTTTCTACTTCCCTTCTTAAAAACTGGGCTTTGATTATCTCTTCTCTACACCAATCGTTACGGCTTCACCATTGATCTTCCACTCTTTTGTGTAGCCGGCAGGTGCTGCCTTTGTAACTTCCAGTGCCAGTGTCTCATCTGCGATCGTAGATGCATTGTCTGCAAATACTTTCTCTGCTTTCTCTGTTCCTTCGTAAGTTACCGCGATCTTATCCATAACTTCGAATCCGGCTTCCTTACGCATGGTCTGTACTTTACTGATGATCTCACGAACAAATCCTTCTTCCAGAAGTTCTTCGGAAAGGTTTGTATCCATAACAACTGTGATTCCGTTGTCATTCTCAGATACATATCCCGGCATCTGAGCAGATTCGATCAGCAGGTCCTCACGGAACAGTGTCACTTCCTGTCCATTGATATCAAGCTTCAGGGCATCTGTAGCATTTAACTCATCCATTGCTGCATTTCCTTCGAGGTTTTCGAGTGCTGCTTTAATACCTCCTAACATTTTACCATATTTTGGTCCGACTGTCTTTAACTGAGGTTTAAAAGTATATGAAGTAAAGTCACGAACATCTTGTGTAAATGTTACATTCTTTACATTTAATTCATCTTTTACAATGTCTTTGTAAAATTCCGGAATTTCGAAATCAGCTTTTACATACATCTGTCCGATTGGCTGACGGTTCTTGATGTTGGCTGTATTTCTGCATGCACGTCCCATAACAACCAGTTTCAGAACGTTGTCCATGTTAGCTTCCAGCTCTGTATCGATATGTGCTTCATTTACAACAGGGAAGTCACACAGGTGGATACTTTCCGGTGCGCTTTCATCAACGCTTCTTACCAGGTTCTGGTAGATCTCTTCTGTCATGAACGGGATCATCGGAGCTGCTGTCTTGCAGATCTCAACCAGTGCTGTGTACAGAGTCATGTAAGCATTGATCTTATCCTGCTCCATTCCCTTAGCCCAGAAACGTTCACGGCTTCGTCTTACATACCAGTTACTCATGTCGTCTACGAAGCTCTGAAGTGCCTTTGCAGCCTCTGGAATCTTGTAGTTGGACAGATCATAGTCTACTGCCTTGATTGCTGAATTCAGCTTAGACAGAAGCCATTTATCCATAACAGACAGTTTGTCGTAGTCTAATGTATATTTTGTTGCATCGAAATCATCGATATTTGCATACAGTACGAAGAACGCATATGTGTTCCACAATGTTCCCATGAACTTTCTCTGTCCTTCTACAACGGCTTTTCCGTGGAAACGGTTCGGCAGCCACGGTGCACTGTTGACATAGAAGTACCAGCGGATCGCATCTGCGCCGTATTTCTCCAGTGCATCGAATGGATCAACTGCATTTCCTTTGGACTTACTCATCTTCTGACCGTTCTCATCCTGCACGTGTCCAAGTACGATAACGTTCTTGTATGGCGCTTTGTTGAAGATCAGTGTTGAGATTGCAAGCAGTGAGTAGAACCATCCACGGGTCTGGTCAACAGCCTCGGAAATGAAGTCTGCAGGGAACTGCTTTTCAAATAATTCTTTATTCTCAAATGGATAGTGGTGCTGTGCAAATGGCATAGATCCACTGTCGAACCAGCAGTCGATAACTTCCGGTACTCTGTGCATCTGTTTGCCGCAGCATGGGCACTTGATCGTTACATCGTCGATGTATGGACGGTGAAGTTCGATATCATCCGGGCAGTTGTCAGACATTTCTTTCAGCTCTTCGATGCTTCCGATCGAATGCTGGTGTCCGCACTCACATTCCCAGATATTCAGTGGAGTTCCCCAGTAACGGTTACGGCTGATACCCCAGTCCTGAACATTCTCAATCCAGTCGCCGAAACGTCCTTTACCGATACTTTCCGGGATCCAGTTGATTGTGTTGTTGTTAGCGATCAGGTCATCTTTTACTTCTGTCATCTTGATGAACCATGATTCACGAGCGTAGTAGATAAGTGGTGTATCACATCTCCAGCAGTGTGGATAGCTGTGCTCGAACTTCGGTGCATCGTAGAGAAGTCCACGTCCGTCGAGGTCTTTTAATACTTCCGGGTCAGCCTTCTTAACGAATAATCCGGCAAATGGAGTCGTCTCTCCCATGTTACCTTTTTCGTCTACTAACTGTACGAATGGCATGTCATACTTACGTCCAACCTTGGCATCGTCTTCACCAAATGCAGGCGCGATATGAACAACACCGGTACCATCTGTCAGTGTTACATAAGTATCGCATGTAACGAAGAATGCTTTCTTGTTCTGCTTAGAAGCGCAGTCATAAGCACACTGGTATAATGGCTCATATTCTTTGTATTCGAGATCTTTACCTTTGTATGTCTCAAGAATCTCGTATGCTTTCTGTCCTTCTTCTGCAAGTTTTCCAAGTACTGTATCAAGAAGAGCTACTGCCATGTAGTAAGTATATCCGTCAGCAGCTTTTACTTTCGCATAGTCTTCTTCCGGGTTTACGCAGAGTGCGATGTTGGATGGAAGTGTCCATGGTGTAGTTGTCCATGCGAGGAAGTATGCATCCTCTCCTACTACTTTGAAACGAACGATCGCAGAACGTTCTTTTACATCTTTATAGCCCTGTGCTACTTCCTGTGCAGAAAGCGGAGTTCCACAACGAGGGCAGTAAGGCACGATCTTGAATCCTTTGTAAAGGAGCTTCTTGTCCCAGATTCTCTTGAGTGCCCACCACTCAGACTCGATGAAGTTGTTATCGTATGTTACATATGGGTCATCCATGTCAGCCCAGAAGCCTACGGTATTAGAGAAATCCTCCCACATACCTTTGTATTTCCATACGCTTTCTTTACATTTCTTGATAAATGGTTCGATACCGTATTTTTCGATCTGGTCTTTTCCGTCCAGTCCGAGAAGCTTCTCAACTTCAAGCTCTACAGGAAGTCCGTGTGTATCCCATCCGGCCTTTCTTGGAACTTCGTATCCTTTCATTGTACGGTATCTTGGAATCATATCCTTGATAACACGTGTCAGAACGTGTCCGATGTGCGGTTTTCCGTTGGCTGTCGGAGGGCCATCGTAGAACATATAGATCTCGTTGCCTTCACGGTCACGCATACTTTTTCTGAAGATGTCATTGTCTTCCCAGAATTTCTCTGTCTGTTTTTCTCTGTCTACAAAATTAAGATCCGTAGAAACTTTCTTATACATATTTACCTCCATAAAATTAAAACATAGAATTAAAAAAGCTTCCGCCCTGTATAGGACGAAAGCTGTACTTACGTTTATAAACCACCTAACATACCATCATATGTCTTCCCTGTAACGGAGGAATGCCGTCAGTTTTTACTTGGCAGTCAGGCTTTTGTTCATACCCTGAAACCGTTCAAAATCTGCAACTCAGAAGTGATATTCAGATATATCTTACTTGTACCGGACTTCCACCATCCCCGGCTCGCTGCTGCGTTCTGTTATATCCTACTGTCTTCGTCAGCGTTTTTCACATTCCTTATTATATGCAGTAATCCTAAAATCCGTCAAGGGTTTTTACATTTTTTAATCGGTTTTTCTCCGTATTTTTCATATATTTTCTATTTTTTATCTTCTACGGCGTATAAGCAGCACGATCAGACTGAAGATCAGAATCACCAGTGCTACGCATCCTCCGGCGATCACATATTTTTCTGTAGTTGATTTTCCGGCAAATTTTTTCTGTCCGAAATCCCATACTGCTTTTACTTTTTGCAGAAAATTCTTCCAGATACTCTTTACACTTGATTTTCCACCGTTTTTCTTCGAATCACCGGAATTATCCACATCCTTCGGCTTACTGTCCACACGTTCTTTCCTGGTGCTTACTTTCTGTAAATACTTATCCGTAAATTCTGCCGTTGCACTTCCAACCTGATGGCCGTCATATATATACCGGATCGTTCCCTCTCCGGTATCTTCATCTACATCCGTAATTTCATAATCTATATCTTTGTATGATACATCCTTCGGCAGGATCACATGTCCGTCCTCCAGCGGCTGATATTCATTTCCGCCTGTCTGCACGGATTCTGTATCCTCACTTTCATCTGACTGTGCCGATACAGCACTCTGGCTATCCGCAGCCGATATAAATTTCTCTACTTCATCCGGTTTCTTCTCATCTGCCACCTGGATCTTCTGGAAATTGTTAAATGCATATTCGAACAGATTCTTCGTATCCGGATATATATTCACACCATGTGTCCGAAGTACGACACATACCAGTTTCATATTGCCATTATCGGCCAACGTGATCAGCGTAGATAATGCATTCGATGTATATCCTGTCTTTCCTGCAACCGCATACTGGTAATAATTTTTATTTTCTTTGATCAGCATCTTATGATGCTGTGGAAATACATGTTCTTCCGTCGTATCGGATGCCGGGATCTTATAACTCTGCTCCTGGCAGATCTTCAGGAATTCCGGATAGCGCCAGATCTCTCTGCCGATCAAAGCCATATCGCGCGCACATGTATAATGATTGTCATCATGAAGCCCGTTCGCATTGACGAAATTGGAATTATTGCCGCCAAGGCTTTTACATTCTTCGTTCATCTGCTGGATGAACCAGTTGTAATCATGTCCGGCATTTTTCCCGACATTTTCCGCCACCGCATAAGCTGCTTCATTCGCTGAGGCAAGCAGCGTCGCATATAATGCCTGTTCCAGCGAGATCACATTACCTTCTTTTAATCCAACCGAAGAATCTCCCGGCTGCATAAAAGATATGCAGTCATTGGAAAATGTTACCTTGTCTGACAGATTGCCGTATTTTAAAGCAATAAGACTGGTCAGGACTTTTGTGATACTTGCCGGATACTCATGTTCATCAATATTTTTCGCATATAAGATGCTTCCTGTTCCCGCATCCATCACGATTGCAGCTTCACCGTATGTGCCCGGTCCTTTTGGCCAGTTCTTCCAACCGTTCGACTGGATCTCCATCTTATAGGCATCTTCTTCTGCCTTCTTTTCCCGCTCTTCCGGCGTCATGTCTTCTTCTTTTTTTTCTTCCTTCTTATTGGAATCATCTTTTGATGCGTCTGCCGCCTGACTGCTCTCGCTGCCACCAGGTTCCGCATATACTTTCTGGCTTACCGTTCCCGGTATTACTGTAAATAAGGCCAAGATCAATATTATAATCCTGGCCACAACTTTCTTGCTCTGTTTCATTATACTCGCCCGTTTACTGTCCCCTTATATTCATCTTTTGTAAATCACTTTAATATAACAACTGCTCGATCTTCTTTTTATTCGCATCAAAATCAACCTTCAGTACCTGCATACCCTCATAAGTGATATCTGTATACGTTCCGTCCTGTGGAATGCATGTCTGCTGCATCTTCAGATCGTCTACCGACAGAACATCTTTTGCCATAGAGTACATCTCCGATACACTCATATTCGTCCTTACATGATTTACAGCGTAATTGATCAGAGGCAGTAACGCGCTTGGATCCTTCTTCTCCATAATCTTACGGTAGATTCCATACATTACACTTCTCTGACGTCTTGTTCTTTCAAAATCATTGCCCAGTGTACGGTTTCTCGCATGCGCAAGTGCCTGGGATCCGGTCAGTGTCACATCTCCGGCCTGAATATCCGGCATACCATTCTCTCTGTAATAAGCAGCCTCTTCTTCACTGATGAATACGGTCACACCGCCAATCTCATCGATTACATTTACCAGATCATCAAAGCTGATCGTAATATAATTCTGAATATCAAGATCATATGTCTTATTGATCGTGTTGATCGTAAGTCCCACTCCGCCGTATGCATAAGTATGGCCCAGACGGCTCTTTCCATGTCCGTCAATATCAACCAGCGAGTCTCTCAGGAATGAGATTGCTGTTGATTTTCCTTCTTTTTTGTTAAAGGATACCATCATCATACTATCAGAACGTCCCCGGTCCGCATCCGGATCTCTGGAATCCGTACCTACCAGAAGGACATTATATACATCCTTGTCTTTTCTCTTTTCTTTGGCGATCTTAACCTTCTTTGCATTCGGATCTACTTTGTCTGCCGACACAACCCCTACAGAGTCCCCGTAGAATTTCCACCAGATCGACCCGTAGATACCGCCAATCAGCAATACGATCAATAATATTATAATTCCTGCAATCTTACGTTTTTTGTGTTTTCGAAAAAACTTCATCTGTCTGTGTCCCCCTAGTCCTTGATCACACGGCCAAACTTGTCCGTCGAACCTTTTTCCATCTTGCCATAGTGACCGTAAGCTCCGTATTTACCATAACTTCCGTAGTGGCTTCCATAACTGCCGTAATTGCCGTAACGTCTGTATCCATAGCCGTATCCTTGTCCGCCGGATGAATTATCACCATTGAACACATATCCCAGCATATCGATTCCACTTAATGCAAGGCTTTCTACGCCTTCTCTGATCTCGCGAAGCTTCGTATAATCATAGCGGATCACATAAAGGGCCGCATCTACATATTTGCCCAAAAGCGGTGCATCTGCCAGAAGTTCGGATGGCGCAGTATCCAGGATGATAATGTCATATTTTGACTTCAGAGCTTTGATCAGTGCTCTCATATGTTCGCTTCCTATCAACAGCGAATTCTCTCCATCCGGTGCGCCGCCGAAAATGACATGAAGGCTTCCGTTCTCATTCGTTCTTTCCTTCGGAAGCTTTACATTGGTAATTGCTTCAGATAACGGCACTTCTTTCTTAAGAACCGAGCCAAGTCCCGGATGTGGTTCCTGCTCGTTCATCACTCCTGCAATCGAAGGATTTCTAAGATCACAGTCGACCAGCAGTACTTTCTTTCCCTGCTGTGCAATGGAAATTGCCAGATTCGCCGAAAGTGTCGTCTTACCTTCTCCCGGGATCGAACTCGTAACAAGCAGGGTCTGGTATTCCTTTTTCTCCACATCTTTCATAATACGGATACGAAGCTTTCTTATCGCTTCCAGATAACTCATGGAGATTCTTTCATTTAACAGGCTCACTGAATTATAAAATGTCTCTTTTTTACGCTTTTTCGTGCGGACATACGGGATACTTCCCAGATCCTGCAGATTGATATTCTTCTTCAGATCCTTTCTTGACTTCACAGTCCTTCTGGAAAGCACATACAGCAGAAGAATCACACAATCTATGATCGCACCTTTTAAAGCTCCACGCTTGTAAGATCCACGTATAACCTCCACACGTTTGGTATCTGTCGGGATACCGGTCTCATCCAGAATCGTAAGCTTGGTCTCTCCAAGTACGAATTCCGCAACTTTCGGATAATTCTTTATGACTGATTTTAATGTCTTATATGCCATCTGCGGATCATTTCCCGATACGGATATTGTCAGAAGATTCGTTCCGTCATCCGCTTTAACATCGATCGATCCCGGCATAGAATCAAGCCCCATGTCCTCAGCAACTACATCCTTCAGTACACCACTGGTAAGAATATACGGGAACACTTCCGCCATCTGCTGGGCAGACTGTGCATTCACATAGTCCATGCCGCCGGCAGATGTCACCGACACTGTTGCCGATGCCACATATTTTGACTGATAACTGGTACTCACCGAGAAATAAGACTGTACTGCGCAAATAATTATAAGCCCGATGAACAGCCACCACAGCCTCTTCACACCATGATAAACATCCAACATAACATTTGTCAGATCAATCTTCTCAGGCGCATCTACACGTTCACTTCCTGATTTGTCTCTATAATCGCCCATATACTCTACATTCCTTTACTTCTTCCATAATTGCCGTAACGTCCGTATTTGCTGTATTTACCATAATAATGTCCCACCGGACTGTCCACCAGACCGGAGAACGATCTTACACCGTTCAGTACAACTCCCAGTACCTTACCTTCCTTGTCACGGAAAGCGTCCATTACTTCATTGATGTCTTCAGCCAGCATATAATTCTGCTTTGACACGATCATAACCGCATCTGCACAATGTGCAAATATCTGCGCATCTCCGATGATTCCTGCCGGTGGTGTATCAATGATCACATAATCCACAAATTTCCTACATGCCGTCATCAGCTTATAAAACGAATCTGAGTTAAGCATCTCTGTCGATGAGGAATAGCAATTCTTCCCACCCATGAACAACATATGCTTTCTGGTACATGGAACCATGACATCTGCAAGTGCTCTGTTTCCTTTCAGATACTCTCCCAGTTCATTCTCCTCTTTTGGCTCCATACCAAAGATCAGGAACTGCGACGGTCTTCGGATATCGCCATCTACCAGCAGTACCCTCTTGGACTGTTCTGCCAGCGTGATCGCCAGATTGGCGGCAACCGTAGATTTTCCTTCATTTTCAGATACACTGGTTACCACGAGGACTTTCTGTTCATTCTTTGCCATCCGGTATTCTACCTTGGCCGCCAGTTTCTTATAACTTTCCACGAACCGGAAGCTGGCTACCGGATCATCAACCAGGATCGCTTTTTTCTTACGCCGGAATATATCCCGGATCGTCTTATATTTCCATTCATAACTGATGGCTCCGAGACTTCTGGCATCCAGCTTCTTCTCGATCTCATTCTCCTGTTTAATAGTATTCTTCATATAAGAGAACAGTCCGAGGAGGATGAGCACCAGTGCTCCTGCCACAAGTCCGCCCTTCTTAGCCTGTCCGCCTGCATCCAGCGGATTATCCGGTGTATACGGGACTTTCGGCTCCTCCAGCACATCCATAACCGCACTGCCCACCGTATACAGCGATACGCTGCTATAGTTATCCATGACCGTACGGATAATATCTATGGAATCCTTCGGCGTATCCGCCGTCACACTTAAGACCAGCATATTGGTACCTTCCAGCACCTTTGCATGAATGTCTGCATCCAGCTCTTCCACCTTCAGCTTCTCACAGATCTTCTTCTCCATAATGTTACTTTTTAATATCTTCTCAAATGTCTTCGCCATTGTGTTGGCCGAACTCAGATTACTGTATGCATTCGCATCCCCTCTGGATGACACTACAAATGTCGCCTGCGTTGTATACTCAGGAACATATCTGCTGCTTACGACTACATAAGTCAGAAGTGCTCCCGCAATTGCCCCCAGAATAATCACCCACCAGTTGGACACTATATCATGCACAAGCGTATATGGATCCAGATCATTATCCATAAATACCGGCATGTCATTTCTATTACTACTCTCCATCCTGCGCTCCTTCCTGGTCCTGTACTACAACGAATAACTTTGTTACCGCAGTCGGTGCTCCTTCTGCCGTATAAAAATATTCCACCGGATAAACCCCTGCCTTGGAATAATCCACTTCTGATTTCACACTGATCGCTTCTCTTGTACCTGCAAGAGCCTCTCCGTCATCCGCATACGTATATGTTGCACCATTCATCTCCATACCTTTGACATAAGACATCGGATCGATTTCATGTCCTACTGTTGTATATGCGATATAATCCGATAACACCGGATATTCTTTCATCTGCTCCTGTCTGTCACCGGATTCTGTTACGGTCACTTCGAGAGGCACTGAACACACATCACCCGCACTGTTACTTACCTGTACGGTCACTTTGTAAATTCCTGCAGCTGCATTATACATACCATCATCCAGACTGGTACGTATCTGACTGGTCAGGTCACCATCAAGACAATCTTCCGCCGTCATATTCTCCGTAAGGTTCGCCTTTGACAATTCCGTTGTCGAATATCGAAGCGGAGCGGTCAGATGGATCTTCGGCGGGGTGTAATCTTCGTACTGCACGGTTCTTTCCAATGTTCCTGCCTGGTTCGCCTTATCGAATACCACATAAGTAATGGTACGTTTGCCCGGCGCAATAAAATGTGACATCGACGCGATACGTACAGACGATGTCAGGTCACCGTCACGGTTGTCTTCTGCTTTGACACCTTTCAGAAGTGCTTTCTTCTGCTTCTTCTGATCGGTCTGCACACTCAGTGTCACCGTCTTATCCTTGCATGTGATCACCGGCGGTGTATGGTCTTCCAACATCTTGGACTTCACAGTATATCCGGCAAATATGACACAGGATGCCACAAATATCAGGCATACTGCTATTTTTAGTCTCCTCATAATTCTTCTCCTTTATTGTTAATATAGCTGTTGCCGTCCGGAATACGGGACCGGTTCTAATCTCAGGATCTCCCGGTTGTCACAGATCCTTGCCGGATTATACTGAAACAGCACATCCAGATGGTTCTCGGAATACTCCCGGCTCAGTTCTTCATACACATCCATCATATACGGCGTCCTCTGAAGCGGGCTGTGTGCATCACTTGCGATCACAGAGATCAGATTATGCCGCAAGAGACTGTCGGCCGCACGTTTCGGCCCTCCCCCGAATCTTCCGAGGAAGCTTCCCTTATTCGCCTGGATCACATATCCTTTTCTGAACCAGCGGTACGCGATCTGCGGATAATCCTGTATAAATTCATACCTTTCCGCATGGGCAATCACCGGTCTGGCTCCGACTTCCTTAACTCTCTTCAGAATAGCCTCTGCAAATTCAGGGTCTTCATCAAATGCAAATTCCATCAGAATATACCGGCTCTGGTTAAGCGGCATGATCTTTTGATTCACGATCAGCTCCGGAAGGTCTTCTGTCGAAAATACTTCCATTCCCGGCAGGATCTCTATCGGGATCTTCTCTTTTCTGACCGCTCTGACCACACTTTCATATCTGTCAATATATTCTCTTCCGAAATAGTTCCCATACATTCCCGGGATATTGCAATGCGGGGTCGCTATAATCCTGTTCACTCCACTGTCTGCTGCCATACGTGCCATCTCCAGCGTATCATACATATCTTCGGCTCCGTCATCAATCCCCGGGAGTATATGCGCATGTATATCTATCATCTCATCATCCTTTGTAATTTATAGTCTTTTTTATTATATCATTTTCAAATTATGGAGTAAAGAAAACGATACTTACTATTTCATTACTATTTCTTACTTGTCTCCTTCAGATATCTGACCGTTGCTTCTGTGTATCTGCACAAATATTCCGGTACGCCGTCTGCCTTTCCGGTCTCCGCAATTGCCGCTGCCACACAAGTGTTACATACCTTTCTAAGCTTACAACTACTGCATCTGGCCGAAATTCTAAGACTCTCTGTTTCTTTTTTTGTAAACTCCCACGCTTCCTCAAACTCCACATCCCGAAGCGGTATGCTTGGCTTATCCAGTACCACACAGGAACGCATCTCGCCTTGCCAGTTCACCACAAAAGAACTCTTACCGGCACGACATGCCATCTGTCCCGGAACCGACTCTCCTTCCGGAGTATTCTCTGCTTCGTCTAATTGGATCTTGCGGTATTGGGCAAATACTTCTTCTCCCATCTCTCTTTGCAAAACTTCCACTCTTGCTTTTGCCGCCATCTCCGGATCCAGTCTGGCCTGATTATTATAGGCATGATTTCGTTCTCTCACGGACGGATACATATAAGTATCGATCCTCACCGGAGCATCCAGTGATTCACCAAGCTCTATGATCTTCATCCTGTCATCCACATTCGCCTTTGCAAGACTTCCATTCACTTTCACATCAATGTTCCTCTCACGCAAAAGCCGGATGCCGTTCACCGCCTTATCGAATCCTCCCGGATAGTGGCACAAACGCTCATAGGTCTCATTGCTTGCACCATATAATGTAATATTGATTCTTCTTGGTTTATTTTCCGCAAAAAAATCTGCCCACGCCTCATCGATCAGCGTTCCATTCGTATTAATCGTAATAATCATCCCAAGTTCACGGAGTTTTTGATATAACTCGCGGAAATGTGGATACAACAGCGGCTCTCCACCTGTCAAAAGAACAAATAGTGTCCCGGCTTTCATCATATCTTCTGCCGTTTTCGTCCATTCTTCCATCGTGCGCAGCCTTCCCACCTCTTCCATCTCTTCTCTGCTCATACGCACGTAACACATATTACAGTTCAGATTACAAAGCGGCAGCAACTCCAGCACTCCATATAACGGCACTTTCTTCTCTGTCGCCATTGCAAACATCTGTTGCTCTATTGTCGTTCCATCTTCCATTAATTCCATATTACACCCTCAACAATTCCTGTAAATTTTAAAAAAGAACCGGAAATCCGGTTCTTTTTTATATGTATATATGTTTGTTTTATGATTTTGTAGTTTCCCAAGAATCTCTATTCAAGTTTGTTGTACAATGAATATTATCTCCTCTTTTACCACGCCATATAATTACATCCACTGCGTCTCCGCCGTCTGGAATATAATATCCATTCTGGAAATCATCTGTGGTGCTTGCTTCATGCGTTGTTCCACATGCGTGGTAACCTCCTAACCATTCATCTCCTCCATATCCAAATAAACCATAACCTTTCTGGAATCCAGGCTTCCCATTGGATTCTCGATATACATCTCCTGATACGCCGCCACCGGCATCACATGTAAACTTATACTTACCATACTCTGTATCGCCACAAGCTGCCACATACTCATTAGCTACAAATCTTTCGCCTACCATAGTAGGTCTAACATACGCCCTCTTCATACTTATACACTCCTTTTATTATTTTACTCTTGTTATCCATAAACCTCTGTCTATATTACTCTATTATATAAAAGTCTAATGCTAAATTCAATACTAAAATCCTTATTGTTATAGACAATTCTTATTATCTATAATTATAACTACATTTTTTAATATTTTCAATACTGTTTACTTGTCATTCCACGTCGTTTTATTACACTTTTATGCGTGATTATGCACATTCTACTAATAATTACTTGTACTAATTAGAAATCCATCGCCATCCGGCTCGATTCTTCCTCATCCAGTTCCGTAACCTTCGTCTCCATAACACGGTACACCCTCTGGCACATATTCAACACACTTGGTCTGTGTGTTGTCACAATACAAGTCTTGTTCGGTTTCTGCTCGATAATGTTACGCAGTACCTTTCGCTCCGTTGTTACATCCAGCGCCGACGTCGCCTCGTCTAACAGAAGGATCGGTGCATTACGAAGAACTGCACGTGCGATAGAGATACGCTGTGCCTGTCCTTCCGAAAGGCCGCGTCCACGTTCTCCGAGCGCACTGTTGATCGTATCCGGAAGCTTCTCTACAAATTCCCATGCACAGGCAATCTTCAAAGCCTCGATAATCTCTTCATCCGTAGCCTCTTCTTTGACCATCCGCATATTCTCAGCAATCGTACCGGAAAGGATCGTATTTCCCTGAGGTACGTAGGCGAAGAAATGTCTCGTCTCTGCATTCAAGACGATTTCTCTTCCGTTGGATGCAACGATCACAGCCTCTCCTTCCTGCGGACGGATCAGTCCAAGGATCAAACGGATCATCGTCGTCTTTCCTTCTCCGGAAGGTCCCACAAGCGCCACGATCTCGCCCGGACACGCTTTAAAATACGAATCCGTAATAACTCTTGTCCCTTCTACGTATGCAAAATTCACATCCTTCATCAGCACCTCGAATCCATCCTCTGCGAACGGATCCAGCTCCTCACTCTCACTGATATGCACCTCTTTCGGAAGCTCTACCAGCTCTCGGATTCTGTGTGCAGACACCGAACTATTTAGAAATGACGGGATGATCGAAACCACGTTATTGAATGCGCCCGACAGATTGCTTCTCTGCTGCAGGAATAATGTCATCGTTCCGTATGTGATCGTATGGGTCCACAGTAAGAATAGACAATATCCGAACGCTATGAATTCCACTCCCGTGCCCATAACCGACAACAGGATATTGGTCTTGATGGAGAACATATTGTACTCCAGACTGACATCTTTGAATTTGCCTTGCCACCAGCGCATTAACCGGCTGTAATGCGGCGCGATGCCAAATGATTTGATCGTATCAAAATTGTAGAATGCTTCCACCTCGAACGTCATCAGCTTACTGCTCATTTCCCTGGTCTTCTGACTATATTCTCGCTGCTTCTTGATCATGAACCTCGACATCAGAAGCATGAACGGTGCGCTTGCCAGTGCCAGAATTGCCATCACCGCATTATAATGAAGAATAACCAGAAATGTCGCTATGAAATTATAGATTGCGATCACAATCGTCGGAAGCCAGCTGATCGCATTACTGCTGACCGTTCCGATATCTCCGTTGAAGCGGTTCAACACATCCCCGTTGGAATACTTATTGATCTCCAGCCAGTCGGCATCCACGATCTTATCGAATATATCCGCCTGGATATCATTATTGATATAAATACTTAATTTGGCCGAGATACGGCTGATAATGCTGCTGAACAGAAGGCTGAACAATGAACTTCCTACCATAACAATGATCAGGATCATCAGTTTATTCGTCTTATACCCGGTAATGATATCGATCAGATATTTCCCCGCCACACTACTGACAAGTCCCATAGAAGTACTGAAGATACCAAGGATCGTATAGAACACGATTGCCCACTTATACCGGACACTGTAGCTGAATATCCATTTCCAGTCATCAATGATCTCCGAAAATGTCCCGTCCTTCCACTTCGCGATCAGAATATCCAGAGACTCGAAAGACAGGCCGTTCTTTCCTTGATTTTTATCATTATTTTCTTGCATTTATTCCTCTCCTCGTCCACCGGCAAGTACATCCTCCAGACATCTCACCGCATCTTCGGATATGTCGCACTCCAGATGATATACCGGAACCTCCTTCAGTAAAATCTCAAGCTCATCCATTGCCTGTATCTGAAACTCGCTGTTCCATGCATTGATCGTAATCTGTTCCATTACTTTCCGCAGAGCCTCAAGCCCTTTCAGACGGCTGATACGGTTCTCCTTCGCCTGTGACAGCATAACGATTGCTCTGACCGGATAGGACTTATTGTTACAGATCTCTGAGCTTCCACATACCGGCCATCCGTTCGCGTACCATCCATCTTCTTCACGGATAAGAAGCGAACGGTCGCCATTCACCGTCCATGTTCCACGGTACTTTTCCCACAATCCTGCCTGCGTGGATTTTCCCGTCTCAGACGGCGCAGAAAAGAGCACTGCCGTATCTTCATAACACATATATGCAGAATGCAGTATCATTGCATGGTCCCTGATAGCCTGCTTCTCCAGCGAAAAGGCTGCCAGGTATACCGTATCCTGATCAAGCATCTCTGCCACTTCGGGAACAAACCAGACATGATATTGATTCATGCCCTCCTGACTGCTGACTGCATAATGCCAGTCCATTCCAAGAAAATTAATAAAGCGGCATTCCCCGCCCGACGTCTGAAATACCGTAAGATTATCACGATAGATCACTCTTCCCGTCTTTTTCCCCAGAAGATCTTCTTTGATCTCATCAAGGTTCTCTGTCATCTCTACCTGATAATGGATAACCTCATCATCCGGCCTCTTTGCCTGCCCGGTCCGGAATTTTTCCAGATTCCGCGGACTTTTCATAGATAACGGAGCCGTAATCTCAATCTCTGTATGCCCGATCCTGTACAGGCGGGTGATTGACTCATTCTGTTCTACCATGTTCCATCTTCCCTCGTACACTCAATAAAGCCATTCTCCACAAGCGCACCGACAAAAGCGATCGTGTCCCTTCTTGCAGTCTCTTCATCAATCTCATATGTATCCAGAACCATCCGGATCATCTCTTCCAGGCTATCCACCTTTTCGATATTCTCCCAGATGAATTTAGCCGTATCACTGATCGTGATCATTCCATTGAACTCCTGCGAAGTTGCCCCCGTCGGCACCAGTACACATTCACCTGCGATCTCCCTTAATATAAATTCCTTTACAATCTTCATATAACTTTTCTCCTTGATTTTATTGTTCCATCATAGCATTGCCACAGTCTGTATGCAACCGGGTCACCGTATCACCTTCGCATAACACCACATAATCCCCCGGCGGAGCGGAATCATATGCAGCCATACATGCTCGAAGAATTCCCACCAGAAATCTCCCGGCTCCAGCCACTTTTCTTTTCTTCTGACTTTGGTGATCAGAGCAAATATCTGCTCTCTCTTTACCGGTCCTTCTATCTGTGTCTGTGCATCGCCCACAATATAATACCCCTCCGGCCTGATCTTCCATATCCGGTGCATGACGAACTGCCCGCTCTTTCTCCGAAAAAATACAATATCACCTTTTTGAAGCTCTCTGTCCGGCTTTTTGAAATATATCATATCTCTTGCATGGATCAGAAACGGTGCCATACTGCTTCCAAAAACCAGCATGCTGACTTCCTTCCCCTCTTCCGTCAGTTCCTTAAGCATACCAACATATTCTCTTGTATCTACAACTTTCATATTCCTCATCCTGCTTCTCTCTATCCGCACTTCGTCCGTCCCGTTTTTTCGCAAATTATGGTACAATTCTCAGCACATCCTTCGCATTGTTTTTTATGTATACATTAAATAGTACTCAATTTCTTTTTTATCATACCATCGCGGTTTTCTTCCTGCAACATCAAAATATTGCTTTAATTTTTCTACGTTTTTCGACAAATCTTCGCATTAATTTTATATTTTTCTGTTTGATTGCTCCAAATTCTTATATTTTTCTGTTAATATATTCCATTTACTGTCCATTTGTATCATTTTTCTATCTTTTCACTCTTAATCTATGTTATATTATAATTACATAGAGCATATTCCATTTATATTTATATAAAAATACGTTTTATCTGTTCGGGAAGGGGGCTATATATGAATATTGCAATTTGCGATAGATATGATACCGACGTAGCACGTATCAACGAGCTCTTGGACGCCAATATTAAGAGGCATATGCTCAATCATGCATTATTAGAAGTAGATACCTTTACTTCAACAGACGAGTTGTTAGCATCCCCGAAAGAATATTCCCTCATTTTTTTGGGAATTTTAATGCCGGGGACAGATGGTATAGAGGCTGCCAGACAATTAAAAGATGGTCCAAACCCTCCAATAATTATCTTCACGACCAAAAGCACTGAACATTGCCTGGCAAGCTATAATCTTGGAGTTGAAGGATACATTCTGAAGCCAATCAGAGAAGAAGATTTTGAGAAAGTCTTTACCAGACTTTTGTTTCCGATATTCCCTTCAACCCATACACTCAATGTATATTCCAACCGGCTTTTATATCACATCCCGGTTTCTGAGATTTTTTATATTGAAAGCATTGGAAGAAAATGCATGATACATACTTCCAGAAAAACTTACGAAACCAACATGGCGTTAAATCATATCGAGAGCACGCTGAATGACAATTCTTTTATCCGTTGTTATCGCAGCTATCTTGTAAACATGAACTATATTCAGGACATTCTGGATACCGAGATTCAATTAACCAACGATGACTGTATTCCACTGACCTTACGTAAGCGGGGTCAGATTGTCAAATTATTCAACAAATTTCTGATATCCCATTCGGCATCAGAATAATGCATGTGAAACCAAAGGAACCCGCACGCTATCATGATATGACAGCCGTGTCGGGTTCTTTTTTATCTTATTATACTCTTATACTCCGTTCAGGATTCCACCAATGATCTGTATATTACTTTCTGCCAGATGTTCCATTCCATCCATAATATAGTCCACTCTTGCGAAATCTTTTCTGACGACGAACGCCGCTCCGTCCGCATACTGTGCCAGTACCACCGCATCGGTCAGAAGACCGGCAGGAGCACTGTCCAGAATTACAAAATCTGATATCTCTTCCAGTTTCTCGATAATCCGTCCCATCAGCTCTGTTCCGAGAAGGTCTGATCCGTCGCTGATCGTCTTGCCTCCCGGAAGGAATATCATGCACATATCCGGGTCAAGTCCGATATCTTCCGCTTTCATCAGACACTCTTTCAATTTTGCTTTGTGTTCCAGTACTTCCCTAAGACCGACTCCGTTCTCTTCAATCCCCAGTATCTGACGATCCGTCGGGTGTCTCAGGTCACAATCCACGAGTGTAACCCTCTGGCCTGCCTGTGCCAGCGAAAGTGCCAGATTAACTGCTACCGTACTTTTACCTTCTCCTGCCAGCGCACTGGTTACAAGGAACGTCTTCATGTGATATTCCTGTGCATTATACTCAATCTTATTCCTTATGATACGGAAAGACTCCTGCATCTTCTCCTCAACCTTCGGATCTGTCAGGATCATTCGCATCATCGTTGATCTGGATCTTCGCTTCTCATGTACTTCCGGAACAGTTCCCAGACATCTAGTGTTCATCCATCTGTGAATATCCGATTCTTTTCTGACTGTCCTTCTGGTCACCACCAGAATTCCCGTCCAGATCATGACCAGCAGAAGTCCTGCCGCCGCACCTTTAACCGCATTCTTCCGGAATGCCTTCGGATTATCCGGTTCTGCCGGAATCCCAGTCTCATCCAGCATCTCCATGTTCACCTTTCCAACGATCACTTCAGAGATCGACGGATAATTCTTCTCCACAGACTTCAACGTAGCATAAGCCCTTCCGGCATCCTGATCCGTTACGGAAATCGTCAGAAGATTCGTATTCTCCGCAACCGTTGCCTTGATCGAACCCGGTACGGCATCAACTTTCATATCCTTTGCTACCTTCCTTTTTAATACACCACTCGTCAGAATATACGGAAATGTCTTCGCCATCTGCTCTGCCGTGGAATTATTAAAGAAAGACGCAGACCCCGTATCCGCAACGCCCTGTTGTTCTCTCTGTATATTTACCGTAAATGTTGCCGATGCCGTATAGACCGGCTGATACTGCAGTCTCGCCCGTACATACGACAGTCCCGCTCCAAGAATTGTGAAGATCAGAACCCATGCCCACATTCTGCGGAAAATGCGCAAATAATCCGACAGTATCTCTGTAATATCTATCAGCCCTAACTCCTGACTTTTTTCCTTTTCCTGATCTGCCATTATCTGGTCTCCTCTTTCTTTCGTGATACGTTTTCCTGTTCCTCATCTGCCCGGTTATAATAGTATGAATGATACTTTCCATATCCATGATATTTACCATAGCGGTATTTTCCATATCCATAACCGTAACCATATCCATAACCGTAGCCCGAACTGAATACAGCGCCGCTTACCAGCACATCATTAAATACACATCCTGCCAGTCCATGTCCGTAACGGTCCAGCATATCGATCGTATCATTGATATATGGTACCTTCGTATAATTCTGCTTCACAACCAGAAGTGAGAAGTCGGCTCTTCTTGCCAGAACCTCTGCATCTGCTCTTCCCTTGGCCGCCGGTCCGTCGATAATGATGAAATCCATCTCTTCCCGCATATGATTTAAGAATTCAGCAAATCTCTGCGATCCCAGGAATTCCGTTGACCGCTTATGTGCCACATTATTCGGCAGAAGATATAAAGACCGGTCCGGCACCTGGAATATCAAAGACTCCAGATCATGACTGATACGCTCTGAAAATCCGGCTCCATCCGGAACTTCAACATTCAAGAATGATGCAAGTGAACTCTTACGCATATCCCCTTCGATCAGAAGTACCTTCTTACCCCTCTGCGCCATAGCAAGCGCAAGGTTGGCTGCCACGATCGTCTTTCCTTCTTTTCTCATCGCACTTGTTACAAGCAGTACTTTATCATGATGTCTGCTTCTGTTATATAAAAGCTTTGTACGCATCTTCTTGATCGTCTCCACAAAACCAAAGCTTACCGCCGGTTCCGTGATCAGGATCTTCTTTTTCTGCCGTTTCAGACGGGCTCTTAAGTTCCTGTACAAAGGTTCATGATTCAGCGTGCCGAATACTGTCGTATCCAGCTTCTCTGTCACTTCTTCCTCACTCTTTACATTATCTTTCTGATAAGAAATCAATGCCAGCAGCACGATCATCAGTCCGACACCCGCAAGGAATCCCTTCTTCATTACATCACTTCCCTGGAATGCCACATCTGCCGCCGACGGAAAATTCGGTTCCTCGAATACTTCCATAACCACTTCACCAAGCACATTCTTCGACACATCCTGATAATGCTCCAGCATACTCTTAAGAAGCTTGAACGATGTCTCCGGGGAACCGCTCGTCACAGACACCGTCAGAAGATTCGTCTCCGGTACAACAGCAATCTTCACCGTCCCCGGAAATGTATCCATCTTCAGACTCTCTGACACTTTCTTCTTCAGGATCTGACTGTTCATAACTGACTGAAATGTATCCGTTAATTTCTCCGTCTGGCTCTGATTCGCATACGCACCCGTACTCGATCCCTTCGCCGACACCACGAATGTTGTGCTGGAGGTATAAGTCGGATGATACATCCAGGCCGCACCAATATAGGTAAGCAATGATACTGATATTGCGATAAAAAGTATTACCCACCAGTTTTTCAACACATCACGGACTACATTATACATATCCTCGATCTGTTTTTTCTGTATTTCCTTCTCCATCTCTTCTCTATCCTCTTTCCCGCTTCCTCTACTGTACAACTACGACCAGTCTGCTTTTTCCACTGATTGCACCGGCGTTCACGATATAATCCACATAATAGGATCCTGCCTTTGCAGTATTTACATTCGACTGCACCGTAAGCTCGCCTTCTTTATCTGCCGAATCAAAGTATGCATTCGGATCAAATGCATCTCCGACAGAAAGGTAGATCAGATAATCTTTTAATTTCACATCAATCCCTGCATAACTTTTATCGGAAATACTGATCTGCGTCTTCAGATACACTGTATTCCCGCCGCTGTCCATAACCCTGAACTCGATCGGATACTCACCCGCAGCCTGCGTATTGACCGTCTTCTCCAGTGAATACTTGATATTTGATGTAAGATCTCCGTCCAACACACTGTCCGCAGTAATCTTTGATGACACATCTACAGTCTCTCCCGCCGCATAACACAGCGAACCCGTCATATGAAATACAGGCGGCTTATAATCCTCATACACAAGTGTTCTCTCGGCTCTTCCGACATTCATACTCTTGTCTACCGCTGCATAAGTAACCGTCCTCTTTCCCTTATCCGTGAATTCAGACATATTCTCAACCACCAGCGTATCCGACACATCACCGGAACGGTTGTCTTTCGCCGTAACACCTTTTAACAGATCTTTCTCTTTCGCTTTGACTGACACCTTAAGTTCCGAACTGTCACAGGATACTACCGGCGGCTTCTTATCCTGTATCATCCGCGTATATCCCTGAAATGCCACAAATGCACCGATTGATGTGATCAACAGGATTACGCTGAACACCTTTAACTTCTTCATCCGTATATTCCTTTCCGTAAAATCTCTTCTATACTGTCCTTCTAACCATCTTTTTACCTCTTCATCCCTCTGATCAGTGTACGTTAAGCACCGCAATCTCCGGCCGGTTATTCCATCTCGGGAGCTTCTGTTTCTCACTGCTTAATCCACTCGTCACGAACAGCCGGATCCTTCCTGTCCGGTACAGTCCATGCACATATGGCGGGAACCATCCCTGATCGCCACCATATAGTCCTCCCTTGAATGGAATGACTACCTGTCCTCCATGATCATGTCCGCTGATCACAAGATCGATCTTCCAGTAATCGGATGCATCACCGAATACAAAACTATCCGGTCTGTGGCACAACATAATCTTGTACCGGTCTGTATTCTGAAACTCCTCCAGAAAATCCCGTACATCACCTGTCAGATTCTCTGCACTGTTATCTCCATCCAGAGCAAATGCATATTCATACATCCCACCGATACGCACCTTACATCCGCCGATCTCCACGTCCCGGTAACCTTCTTCCAGCACACATGCGCCGGCATCTGTAAGATCCTTCACCAATTCGGAATTCTCCGGGTGCTTTTGCATCTTCTTCCCTTCTGCAGTGCCGATATAATCCAGTTCATGATTCCCAAGCGCATAATACACCGGCGCAATCTCTGCCAGACCTTTTACCAGTCTGACCGGCACCTCGTCACTCTTCGAATCCTCATTCAGCATATCGCCATCCAGAATGATCAGCTCCGTATTCTGTTCTTTTACACGCCGGATCAACTGCTCATTATCTTTACCGAATTCATGATCATGAAGATCAGAAAGTACCACCATCTTGAATCCCGCATCTGTAACCGTATCCGTATATGGCAAATTCCGAACCGTCACCGGATACCGGTTCACTTTCATCCAATGATAAGAAATAAGAATCTCCCCGACAAACCATATCAGGATTAAAAGAATGATCAGAAGTAATATAACGGTTTTATTCTTTGTTAATCTGGATTCTCCTGTCTCTTTCATCATGAGCCTCCTTTACAGAATAACACCTTATACTATACCAAATCCATCGGTAAGGTACAAGGACATTCCCTTACGGTGTAACCAAAGTGCTTTATGCTGCCAGTTCGCGACAGATTAGCTCTATATCATATTCCGGGGCATATTTCTCTGCTACTTCATATATCTTTCGGATCTTTTCTACCGGTTCTTCAAAGAGTTCTGCGGTTATTTCATATGAAACGTCTTTTCGCATTTTCTTGAGCACCATTCTAACTAGATTTTGTAGTTCTCCATAGTTTATTCCTGTCCGGAGTCCTTCTTCTCGGCCTTCCCGGAGCCCTTTCTCCCACACATACTCACTCAGATTACACATCTTCTCCACCTCTTCTTTCTCTTCATACGTCATCGTTATTCCATATTCATTTTCTAATATCTTCTCTTTTACGGAGTATATATTGATACTGTTCTTCCGTTTCTCCGGCGGGTTAAAGCAGATCCAGATGCTGTATACTTTCTGGATCTTCTCATAATGGCTGTTGGTAAATATCGTGCCGTATTGGGATGAGATCATTCTACAGCCATAATATATCCCTCTCTTGATCAGGGGATATCCCGGATAAAAATCTTTTTGTGCCTCTATATTGATGATCAATTCTACTCTTTCCTGGCCTTGGGGAAATATTGCCCGGAACATGATGTCGTAGCGAACGATTCCTTCATTCACTGCCTTATCTTCGGTGTTCTCTCCTCTGATCTTTCCCGGATCAGACGCTGGCGCCTCATCCCGGTGTACTTCCATTTGAGATATCTCCGGTATCCCTTCTATGTAGTGGTCTGCAATGTCACGGATACTGCAGTCTTTATATTCTTTCATGCAGCTTTTCATTATCCAGGTCAGTATGATTTTGTTCGCAAGGATATTCTTGCAGGATTCATCATAGATTTCCTTCGCCCTGGATACTTCCAGGTCTTTGTACAAGATACTCTTTCTCTTCATCCATTCTCCTTCCCGTTATCTTACGTGAAGGCTTGAATGGATTTCGCAATATCTATATATACTATACACGATACATATCTTTTCTACAAGATTTCTTCCGTAAAATACGTGTTTTCTTTTTTTATAAATTGTCTGGTAATCTTGAGGGATCTTCCTCTGATAAATGTGATGGTCTTTTATTTTTTGAACCCTACGCTCCCCGAATAGCCTTCTTATTCATTGGCAAGTTCGGGCGCATCGTAACATAATAATACCGCCATCCGGATAGCATTGCTGCCCCGGATGGCGGTATCTGTTCAAAGGCAAATGGTATCAGCCCTTTTATTTGATTATTTTTACTTTAAAATACGTTAACTGTCAGAGTACCTGTAGTTCCGTATTTCACCTTGGTTCCCCAAAGCTTGATTGTCCAGTATCCACTCGGAACTGCTTTCTTAATCTCAGAAGCACTGAATGAATACTTGCTTCCGGCTGAAGTCTGAACACCTGTCAGTGTTGCAGTTCCAACTGTCTTACCGAATAACTTCTTGTAAGTTACTTTCAGTGTTGCAACCTTACCGATCTGTACATTCACATCTGCGCTCTCACCATACTTCACTGTCTGGTCTGCAATCTTGGAAGCATCCACAACTGCATATCCTTCCGGAAGTGCTGATGTCACTGCTGACTTGATCTGATCAGCTGTAAATGTTGCATCTGTGCCCTGCTCGCCGTTAGCTGTAAGGGATGTAGATGCGATCGTCTTGCCTGTGTAATCTACCAGGTTGAGGTTGGCGGTAGCGTCAGCCATTGGTTTCTCTGTCTCATAGCCAAGAGATAACAATGCAGGCATGAAATCATCTGCGCTCAACTCAGCAAACATCGCATTACTTGAAATCTCTCCGAATGTCTTTATCTTCGTAATTGCTAAAACTCCTGAACCTGCTTTATTTGTAATTGTAATCGTACCCTTTTTAGCATCAAGCTTATAGAACATGTCTGTACTTGAATTTAAAGTTTTTTCCTCAGAAGATCCATACTCATACGAAATTCTATATTCTGCTGCATTTCCCTGTAATGCCTTAAGACCAATCTGTGCCGCAGTAATACCATCTGCGAACTTGAATACTACTGCCTGATTTGGATTCAAATAAATCTCATTTTTCGGTCCGTTATCCAACAGATCCTGAACTGCTCCTTGCTCCACACCGTTAGCATCAACAATGACTGCACCTGTTCCTGTCGTTTTATCATAGACCTGAGAAGCCAGCTTGTCGGCAATTTGATTTGCATACACACTATTCTTTTTATCCACTGCCAATGCTGCCAGAACTTTATTTCTCAACTCTGTGAATGTTGGATTAGCTTCGTCATCCTGACTATATTGTTCATTATAAGTAGTATCACTATATACTCTGTATCCGTCAATATATACCGGATTAATCACTTTTGTTCCATCATCATTCGTTGTCTTTACAACTTCAAATTTAATGGTATACTCTCCCGCATCCAGTCCTGTAATACTTAAAACAGGTGCACTATATGCGGTTTTATTCTGCATACCTGTTAAACCTGATGTTCCGACAGCCTGTTTTGTATTTATCGTATACAGTTTTTTCAGCGTAGTTCCTTTATACAGATAAGCCATTATCTTTCCGCTATCAGGTGTTGATCTTGCATATAATTCAACTCCGGTTCCTTTAAAGCTAAATTCACCTTTTCCATTTGCAGCAAGTTCAACTACACTATTATCAGAATCCTGTGTATTATTGTCATATAATGAATCATATCCATAATATGCCTTAGAACCAACTGAAGATACTGTTTGTGCAGTTGTTCCCTTATTAGAACCACCATTTCGCTGATTTGTATATGTTCCAAATCCTTCTTCATAATATACAGTCGTTGCAGGATATACTTTGAATTTGTATACGCCGCCTTTTGAATTTGTCAATGTTACTGTATCAGCCTCTGTAAGAACTTCTGTTGGTGTATAAGTTACCTGAATTCCTGTTGTATTATCACCATCTACTTTTACAACACCATGCTTTGCTGCTCCAGTTACAGAAAACTTACCAGTTCCCCAGGCCTTTGTTCTTTCTGTTGTTACCGGTGAACCATAATCCACTACAATATCCTTAATTCCTTCAAAAGCTGTAGCGAAAAACTCTGCATTAGCCTTGGCTGTTCCTCCGTATGTACCTGAACTATACGTCGAACTGTAAGCATAAGACAATTCCACATTATTAGTAATCAATTGCTCCAAATCCTCATCTTGCAATTCATATACCGCATAATAAGTATAATCTTCTGCATTATAATTCCCTGCTTTTTCTGTACGTGCATGATTAATTTCATTTGTTATATTATATGGATTACTTAATTCTGTTGCACTCTCGCCAACACCTGAATAGAGTTTTACAGTTCCTGCAACATTTGGCATAATGTCTTTCAATGAAGCTTTTGAATAATCAATATCCGCAGTTTCTTTATATGTCGATACGACAATCTTAAATACCACAGTATCGCCTGCATTTGCCGTCATACCTTCTGTATACTTCTTATAGTCATTTCCCTGCTTAAGATATTCTATTTCCTTTGTAACAGTCGGTAATTTATCACAATGAATTTCATGTGTGATTGTTGCCTCTCTATTTTCTGTCAAGTGACTTCCTTCTGATCCACGCGAATACCAAAATACTGCATCACAGCCTTTTTCAACAGCCTCTGCCAGTAAAGCCTTTTCTTGTTCTGCTGTAAGGCAATCTTCTATTCTTCCACCTTGATGCTCATCTGAATATATAACCTTTAAATTTTCTTTATCAATACCATAGAACTGTGAATATGTATCTCCCTTTGTTGCCGATACTGTAGATACCGCATATCCATCGTCCGGTTTTACAAAAATTTGCATCTGAGAATATGCTACATTTTTCTGTTTAACGCTAATGGTATCATATGTATAAATTGTGTTGCCATCTGCATCCGTTGTCTGAGAAGCAACCGGTACCTCTACTAATCCGCTACCATCTACAGAATAATATAATTTACCGTTATAAATAGTATTATCTATAGTATAGGTAACTGTATACTCACCTGCATTTGCTGCACTTCCGTCTGTAACGGTTACGTTCCAGACATATTTAGCTGCTACATTTCCTTCATTATTTTTTACAGTTGCAGTTACTACCGTAGTTCCCGTCTTACGTCCGATTAAAGTAGCATTTTTCCCATCAGCACTGTAAACTCCTGCTTTTGCATAATCAGAAGATGACCATGTAACCGTTTCATCTGTTCCAATAGTATCCGGTATGGAAATATTTACTGAACTACCAACTTTTACAGAAGCTGTATCATTTCCGCCTCGTTCCAATACGGTAATTCTATACATTGTCGTTCCAATTATAACAGATGTAGTTCCTACCTGCTTTCCAGTAAAAGTTATTGTTGTCTGTTTCTCTGGTACAGGTGTAACCTGATTATAAATATATATGTTACTGCTGTTTTCCCTACATTCAAAACTACTATTATTTAACTTCAAATATGCTGTTGTTGTTTCACTACCACTGGTATATTTTTTAGCTATAATTATACTACCATCACTTTGCGCTTTTACATTAACAGCTTGTTTTCCTTTGCCCAAGCTGTAATTCCAATTTCCCCAAAACCAAAAACTTTCCCAACTAGCAGATGGGTAGATATACTCACCATTTGCATTCTTCACATAATACTGTCCACTTCCGGCATCTTCAAGTGTAATCTGTGTTGCCGGACTATTGTCATTCGCTTTTGATGAAACGTAGAAAGTTCCAGCCTTTAAAGTTGCTGTTGTATAATACGGTGATACCTCTTTATCACTCACTTCAGCTTTAACATCTACAATATCATTTGAATAATTTCCGCTATAGTCTCCCTCTTGTGTATATGAAGTTGTTCCGTTCACTCCAAGGCTAACATCTTCAACGTGATCTACACCCTCCGGAATATCATCTTTATATCCTGCAATTGTTACCTCTGAAAAGTGCGGACATGTTCCAACAAATTTTCCATTCTTCACTGTTACAGGGAATGTCTGTGCTTTGCCAGAAGCACTTTTTGCAACATAACCAATGAATTTCGTACATCCATTAAATACACTCTCATCATACGGCACCGTAAGTTCAGCAGAACCTGTATAATTCTCTCCATTTAATAAAAGTTCTACATCATAAGTAACTGAACAATTATATCCTTCAACAGTTGTTGCTTCTGCCTTCTTCTCACACTTTGAAAATTCGAAAGTATCACTGGCATTTTCTGTTGAAATAGTTGCTGTAACTGAAGTTCCTTCTGAGGTAGCTACATGTGCATGTGCAATTTTTGCGTCCTTGGCAATCTGCTCAATTGAATATTTCTCAAATTTTTCAGATGCCTTCCCGTTTTCATACAACAATGCAACTGTACCATCATTTAATTCAGACATACAAGAATACTGATAAGCACCAGTATTAACCTGATAACTATATGCCCAGTTAATGCTTCCATCACCCTGCACTAATCCAACAAAGATTTTTCCATTTGTTCTTCCATTTGTTCCTGCTGATAAAAGAATTGCATCCTTGCCATCAATTTTTTTCGAATAGGTAATCGCATTCATCTGGCAGTCAGTTGCATAACTAATTCTACTAACTTTCTGTTTAGCTCCCCATGTTGTTCCATGATCCTCAGATACATAGTAACCACCATGACGTGTAAACATGTAGATTTTTCCATTAACCTCTGTCAACGTTGCCTCTGATGTCTGTTCAGGAATATTATTACTACGTGTCCAAGTCTGTCCACCGTCATCAGAATAAATCACACTTGTATTGCCATCTCTTCCATCTGTATTCGTATAACATGGGAAGATAATTCTTTCAGTTCCATTATCAAGTCTTGTGGTCAAACCGCGTCCAGGACCCACACCATAAAACTTATCTGAAGAATTCTTAACCTGTGAGTTCAACATAGTTGGTACAGACCATGTTTTTCCACCATCAGTACTCTTAGTAAGATACAGATAACTTGTCTTCAATACCTTAAACGGTGAATCATTGAAAAACAAATTTGTATCATATGACTGATTCTGATATGTTCCCGTAAGGTTAAAGTAATCATCTACCTGTAAGCCGCTGACTTCTGTACCATTATTACTGTAAATCTTGCCATTATCCAGATAATATCCATAACTACTACCATCAGTGCTTAACATCAATTTCCCAGCACTGTTATATCCCGTTCCTTGGCTAATACTGGAAATAATACCACCAGCCGGATATAAATCTACCAACATATAAATTGTATCATCTGCAGTTACAGTCAATGCCGGATCTATAAATGCTGTGGAATTAGAATTTGAAACATTTCCGTTGTCTCCAAGATAGTTTGCAAATGTATAATTCCATGTTGCACCACCATCTTTTGATCTGGAAACGATTGTATCCAATCCATGTCCATCTGTTGTTGTATCCCAACGTGCATCTGTTGCTGCCACAATTGTACCGTCAGATAGTGTTACCATCGCTGGAATTCTGAAGTTCTGACTTCCACCTGTTCCTGCTTTAAATGGCTGATCCTTTGTTGTTCCATCAGCCGGTTTACTTTCTATAGTTGAAGCGGTTACTGCAGCTTCCGCTTCACTATCTTCTGTAGGCTCTTCCGAAACAACCTGCTCTGCAGCTCCACTATCCTGTTTTTCTGCACTCTCATCCGAAACAACTGATTCTGTGTCTTGCTGTTCTTCTGTATTTTGCTGATTTGCTTCAGTTGCTGACACTGTAAACGTCATTCCCAAAGTCATACTGGCCGTCAGCAAAAGTGCCAGGATTTTTTTCATGTTTTTCTTCATGTTCTTACCTCCTTTTTATTATTATTCCAAATTGCTCAATTCCATTTCTGCAATTTTTTTCATTGCATCCATCATCTCACATAAATAAATTGGAACTTTTTGAAACCCTCCAGTTTCAGCATATGCCATTGCTGCACATGAATGGCATATTCCTCGATTACTACATTTTTCACATATTCCAGATAAACGAATATTTTCTGTCTTTTGAGTTAATTGTTTCCATGCATCTTCAAATGACACTTTATACATATCAACCTTCGGCTCCGGCATCATTCCACATGGCAGCATATAACCATCCCATGTAATCCAGAATGCTGCTTTTCCAGCTCTACATCTTACTTTTCCATCAATTGGATCATAGCAAGACTCATCCATTCCCTGCGGTTTTACCATACCATCACAAATTCCCTGTAAATACTTCTGATACAATTCATTTCCATACTGCAATTGATATCTTTTTATTTGCCAATATGCGGTCTCTTTAGGTGTAAAACGATCATTTACTCCTATTTTTTCAGGATTTTTTCTTAATGGTGGAAACATATATGGATTTGTCTCTAAAATCAATTGCTTTTCTTCAGCATATTGTATCATTGCTTCAAGATCGCCAATATTATACGGAGTAAGAGAACAGTTTAATTTAACAGATATGCCTGTTTCTTTTAATAAATTTATTGCTCTGTCAACCTTATCAAATCCATTCGAAGCCTTACATAATTTTTCATAAGTCGCATTTGATGCTCCATATAATGTAATATTAATTCGGATAGGTGGTCTTTCCTTTAATTGTTCAATTACACCTTCGTCAATCAAAGATCCATTACTATTAATTGATATCAAAAACCCTTTTTTTGACAGATACATGTATAATTCCCAAAAATCCGGCCATAAAAAAGGCTCTCCACCTGTAAGCAATAAGTAGAGCATTCCTGCATTTTCTGCCTGGTCTGCTATTTTTTTCCATTGCTCAAGGTTCAGCATTTTTCTGTTATGACACTTTACCTCTTCCGGCGACTTTCTCACATAACACATACGACAATCAAAATTACACACCGGACTCAACTCGAACGTTCCACTCAACGGTATTTTTTTTATACTGGACTTTTGAAAGAGCATTTTTGTCAATAAACTTTCATAATATATTTCTTTGACATCCATTACTTATTCCCTCTCCAATACTGATTTCAACATTTTTACAGCCTCATAATCAGGCGTACATTTCAGTAAATATACCGGAACTTGTTCTATAAGATCCTTTGTAAGATCAACTACTCGTTCTACAAAATCTGGCCGCCATGTATTAACTATCATTCCGGAATACAGTTTTAAGAAAGCTCTGCTATTCTTGAGTCTCTCTATAGAACACGTTTTGCTCTGTTCAAGTACAATAATTGCCTTTACGTTTGTGCTTTTATTGACATAATAATCTGAAGATCCTGCATACGGAGAACCATATGCTTTCCAATTCTCATTTTCCTTTTTCAAAATTGGTCTGTCTCCATTTAGTATCTCTACTTTCTCATATTTTGCCCACAGGTCTGCCTGTGTAGATTTTCCGATTCCAGACGGTCCGGTAAATAAGATTCCTCCATACTCTGACTCGATTAACGATGCATGTAAAACAATTGCATTTTTTCTTATCAATAATTCTTCAAACCCTATATGAGAAAATGTATTTTGACTTTCGCTAAACGAATTCTGAAATTCTTTCAAATAACATATTTCTTCCATACCATTATCATAAATTCTGGATTGAGCATACGGTCTGTTATTCTCTTTGTGATCACAGAAAATTCTATAATATCCTTCTTTGTCTTTTCCTATAACTATTTCTTTGACTTGATTTTTATTTTTTCGGAATCATTTCCATATTTTTTAAAATTGTTTTTTGGAATTTCTGCCCATATTTTTGTTATATCAAATTTACATTTTTTTAATCTGTCACTTAAATTACTACAATTAATTAAATCCCTTTTATAATCTGCTTTTGTAAGACTCTTAGTCAAATCCACAATATTTTTTATATTACAGGCCCGCACTAGTTCATCTTCCAAATTTCTTACTTGCGGAATGCAAATTACTTCTTTTATTCCTTTTTGTCTTTTCAGAAAAGCTATATTTTCATCTAAAATTTTCGTATTCATCTCTACATCTGTATCATATACCAGAACTACTGTTGTTCCCGTCTTTAGCGTGCGCATTCTTGCAGTCGTAAAACGACTTTGAATTACATTAAACTTATCAATTTTTCCACTCTCAATACAACGCAGATCCAACTTCAATATGTTAAGCAGACTTCTCTCATCTTCACCCTCTACATAATATTGATAAATACCGCTTTTTCTCATTTGCATCCCTCCTAATTACAAATCAGCAATTTCAAATAGCCTATGTAATTCAGGCGCTGTACAAAACAGATCATTTTCCACCGCATGCTTTAACGAGTCCGTGCTTCTTTTTAAATACTGAGATGCCGCAATACATTTGATTGAATCATCTTCGTTATTTACATCTTTTTTCAGAAATGTAAATGAATGCTTTGGCAGCTGCATATCTAATATGTCTGAGTTGTGTGTTGTGAAAAACAATTGCTTTCTCCCCGAGAGTTTTTCAATTATAATCGACAAACAGGCCTTTTCAATGTCACTATTCACATAAGAGAATAATTCATCACAATAATATAAATCATGCATATCACATAAAAGAGAGGTTATTATATAAGATATTTCAAGCCCTGCCTTAGTTCCACTGGACATTACCTCACCATTAGCGATTTTTCCATCCTTAATAATTGCTGAACAATTTTTCCATTTTATTACATATGTATTCTCTACTTCAGAAACTTTTACTACTTCCTCCACCGAAGAATCAAGTGTTTTTAAAATCTGCTGTAATATGTATATATATTTACTATTCTCTTCTATCGTACTATAAACCTTGTCCCCTGACGAATCTATCGGATATGAAAATTTCCATCCGTTTGTATTTACTTTTTCATATGTCGTTTCTTCACACTCATACATATCCAATCTTGACGCACATGTTTCATAACTGTCTCTTGTCTCTATTGGTGTATAGAAAATCTTAATATCTACATCTTCTTCTGTATAACTTTTTTGGGTCTTCGGACCGACATTCATCTCAAATCTATATAATAAATTTTCGTTTGTCACAAAATCGATCTGCAATTTTGCTGCTTTTTTTACATCTGCAATTCTATTAGTAAACCGCTTATATCCTCCATCATTCAAATAATTAGTAAACAACATTAACAACTTACCCATAGTTGTTTTTCCTGTTGCATTTGTACCCATAATGATATTAACTTTTTTGTACCGAAAATTTGTCCTCTCTTCCAGAAATTCATTTTCTATAGTCGAATTCACTATTTTCTTTGGATATGACATATTTATATGAAAATCTTTAAATGCATATATGTTGTCAACTTTAATATCCATGATAATCATAGCTCGTCCTCCTTTGTATATTTGTTCGCTTTTTGCGAAGTAATCTCTCTTCATTTATTATATACCCCTTTTACGATAAATTTCAAGCTTATTCTAAATATATTCTTGCATAAGATATATTAGAACACGGATATATAAATTAAAGACAATCAATCTCGGCTTCCAACCATCTTCTCCATCCCACCATCCACATCACACACATACATCTGCTCTTTCTTCCTGTCCATTCTCCTATAATATATCTTGTCTTCCTTCTTATCCATCATAACCACATCTTTCTTAAATACCCTGATTTCTTTGCCGTCATAGCTGACCGACACAATCTTCGACCCCTTCTGCGCATACAGCTTCTTGCCGGCAAAAAAGTACTGAATATGATCCGCCAGTTCCTTTCTCTTGCCCGTCGACATATCACAACGGATAAGCTTCTCATCCTCCGTACAGCAGATCACATATTCACCGATTACGGCAAATTGCTTTACCGGATCCTTCGTCCAGGTCTTTCGCTTCCTTCCGTCATAGGTTACAGATTTCAGAACATTATGATCTTCCATATCAATATAGAAAATCCGCTCCCGCATCGCTATGATCTCTCCCACCGGTCCATTGATCAGTACACTGTCTTTCGTACTGCCATCTTTAAGCTCTTTCACACGTAGAGTACATGTATCCGGATCCCGGTACACTTCTTTTCCATCGATGCGGTTCTTATACTGTCTTTCATCCTCCGTCTGCATAGCCGGATTCCCAAGCGCCTTATTATTCCTGATGCCCAGCATCTGCTTTTCATACCACTGTATGCATCTTTCACTATCCGCAGTCGCCTCTCTTAAAAGCACCTTCTCCAGCTGTTCCGTATGCTCTTTCGTAAGATACAGGTACTGATCCCGCTGCACCTGTCCCGGGATATTGGCCGCAAGCATTGTCAGCACAGTCAGCCCGATAAATCCAAGCGTGAATAACCAGGTTCCCCTTTTCTCTTCTTCCGCTTTCCTGATATCCTCACCGACCCAGTACTGAATCGCAAGTACTACAAATATAATCACCACAATAACCTTACAGATCAATATATAACCAACCTTCAATACCGCCGCCAGTACAATCCCAATCATTATAATCGTTACAAATAATTTCTTAATAAATTGCCGCATCGTCATATCTCATCTTCTCTTTCATAATCTCTCTATATATAGCTAATTCCGGGGCCCTACACATAAAGCCCCGGAATTATAACACCGGTGGACGATATCCAAATCCTCCGGCGATTTACAGTATCCCGCAACTCCCAAAAATTTACAGTACGTTTATCAATGCACACATATCAATATTTATCAATACTCTATTATTTATATTCATCGGATTTTTTCATTTCTTTGAGTATTTCCTGCGTATGTAAATGATGGGGTGCGGGGCTGTAACCACAGTTCACATGCAATCTCGACATAGTCTTTTTCGATTGCTCCAATCTATATAAATTCTTCTTTTTGTCTCCCTCTATATATTAATACACATAACTTTTAAAAACCTGTCGCGTTTTTTTCAAAAAAATTTAATTTTTTTCAAATTTCTACATTTTTTTTATTTTTAACTGTAAAATACGCAAAAAAACGATTTACAACAGGGGTTCGCCTATAATACAATCATCTATGAAACTAACAATTTAATAATGGAGGAAAATTATGAAAAAGAGATTTTTCCAACTCGTACTGACAGCAGTTCTTTCTGTGTCCTGTGTTGCAACAGGAGTAAATGTAAGCGCTGCCCCACTCTCATCCGAAGGTTACAGCATCGAGAAAGTTTCTCATCCGGAAAGAGGAGCCGGTGAGACTGACGGTATCCTGTCATTCGATGCTATGGGAGAAGAGAGCAACCGTAACCAAAGCTATGTATGGTCCTGCGTAGAACATGGAAATTATATCTACCTTGGCACCTGCTGGAATCCAATCTCAGGTATTTACTACCGCAATCTCAAGAACAATCTGACCAAATTGTTCCAGAACCGCGGGGATGAAAATCCGGCACAGAAAGCCGGCACCGTAGCAACCAATATCCTGAATGTTGTGTACAACGGTAACTTCCCTGACGGAGCAACATCTACCAACGGAACTCCTTGTATCATGCGTGTGAACAAATACACCTATGAGACAGAAGTTGTCTACATCGAAAAAGAAAGCTCCGCATTCGTCAACTGGAACGGATACCGAATGGCCGTAGAATACAATGGCAAATTATATTTTGCCTGCGCCGGCTTCCCGACATCCCGTCTGCTTCAGATCGATCCTGAGACAAATGAAACCAAAGTTGTTATGCAGAAGACTGCAGAGAACTCCGGATTCGCCAACGGAATCCGCGGACTCACCGTTATGGATGGCAAGCTTTTCGTATCTCTGGCTACCGACGGCGCAGATCCAGACAACATGTTCGCATCCGGTTCACAGCTTCCACAGGCATACCAGATGCGATCAAAGCAATGGCCAAAAAAGACGTGCGTTACAAAGACGCTAACCCACGTATGCAGGGTGTACGTCTTCTTTCCACTACAGATCCAGAAGACGTAAACAGCTGGTCCGTTATCGCCAACCAGGAGACCTTCGACAATCTTCCGGCCTGCTGGATCCGCGACAGTATCAACGGCGGTGGATTATGGGATCTTGTTCCATTCAACGGATCTCTGTACGTATCCATGGTAACAGGCAAGACAGATGCCACAACAGGCGTCAATCACAAACAGGGATTCGCCGTATACCGCGGTGATCCGAAAGCCGACGGAACCTGGAACTGGACTCCAATCATCGGAGACACATCCAAAGGTGCCAAATATGAATTCGGTCTTGGAAAGAAAGAATCCTGCGCAGGTAACCTGTTCGCATATGGCGACCATCTCTACATCGGCGGCTATAACGACCCGATGCTTGACCTCGCCGAAATCGGTAATGCCGGTGATTTCCAGTCTCTCTATGAAGATCTGAAGAACCCAGCATGCCTGAACCGCATGGACAAGAATGAAAATATCGAACTCATCAACGACGACGGATTCGGAGCAGCTTCCACACAGTATCTGTGGAGATTCTCTGAATACCACGGAAAGCTCCTGATTGGAACATTCGATATCGCAACACTCGCATCCGGATTCACACAGCTGACCGACGGAAGTCTTCTGGAAATGACACCTGAAGAATTCTCACAGAAGATGACTTATGTCAAAGAACTTCTTCAGAGCCTTAAGAAAACTCCTTCCGGCGCAGCACTGACCGCAGAAGAAGGCACAACAGAAGAGGCCGTCACAGAAGATACCGCAGAAGATGCTCAGGAAAATATTCAGGAGAATACAGACGCTGATAATACTGCTGATCAGACAGCTACAGAAGCCGCAAAAGACCAGGAAGCAGTTGTAACAGACAACACAAATGCAGAACTTACAGACACAGAAGCAGATGCCATCGACCAGATGTTAGATCAGCTGGATGAAATCGAGACACTTTCTTCTGACGATTCTCAGACAGCTGCTTACACACAGAGAACTAAACCATCTGACATCGTCGATGTATATCTGGATATGGTAAATAATTACAACAAATATGTAAAACCAATCCTTAACCGCCTGAACCCGGATCTTGCACAGAAGATTGAGAACAACGTCTTCAACACTGCATTCCATCATTTCGTATATTACCTTGGATGCAGCAACATCATCCACACACAGGAAAAAGGATGCGACGTACTGATCTCTTCCGACGGAGTAAACTTTACAACACTCACCCGCAATGGTTTCGGCGATATCTATAACCACGGCGGACGTGCATTTATTCCGACAGACAACGGACTCTTCCTCGGTATGGCTAACCCGTTCTGGGGAACACAGCTCTGGAGAGTGACCGACGGATCAGAAAATCCGACACCGGATAAACCAGGTACGGATAAACCAGGCACTGATAAACCAGGTACTGATAAACCAGGTACTGACAAACCGAGCACACCTGGAACAACAGATCCTTCCGGAACTAACAATGGTACAACCTCTGGTTCTACAGGTAACAACACATCCAATGGTCAGAACGGAGCAACTACTGCAGCCTCTCCAAAGACTACTACCGCTAATCATGCAAATAAGAAGTCTACAAATGGCAAGGTAAAAACCGGTGATAACAATCACATGATTCTTTATACAGTTTCATTGGTTCTTTCACTTATGATCGCTGCAGGATGCATCTATACTATTATTAGTAAGAGACGTAAGAACAGATAGTATTTTGATTATTCGGCTATAAGGATACAGAGAACTTGCCACCGGCAACTTCTCTTGCATACTTTGGTATAATAAAAGCGCAGGGAAATAGCGTATGCCATTTTGCCTGCGCTTATGTTATGCATGTATCGATTCTTTAACAAAATCAATAACGTCCAGATTCTTCTTCACAATATTAGGATCTCTCTCCATGTCGGAAATACTCATCCAATAATAGTGTCTGCCATTAACAACAAAGTTCTCCTTCTGCTCATCCTCCGGAAATACTTGAATCTTTATCTCGTACAATCTGTGATTATAGATCCTATTCTCCTGATGGCTTTCAGAATATTTCTCCTGTACTTTTGACGATATGTATCTGCAGTTTATCTGACTTTTATCCACATTCAGATCCGCCGACACCTTATTTATCACCGATTCCTCATCTGCTCTATCCACAGTCTTGTAATTCAAAAATAATTTACAATCCCACCGCTCATCGTAATATACAAGATACTTCTTTTCTGCGGAAGTATCTGGAAACCGGATGGCGACTAATGAATGCTTGTGTTGGATTTTATCTAGTTTTTGTATGTCATTTAGTAATATATTGTGGTCATATTTGTTTTTATGCATTTCATATATATCCTTTATTATTTTAATTGCATATATAGTAAGCGCTATTCGTATGCAGGTGTCACCTTCAAATTCCTTATGCTCAATCTGCCTTTTTCTCCATCTATGTACGATTCTGCAAAGAATACCGTAAAACAAACTTCGGAGATCTTCTCCAAAGCCTCTCCATTTCTTACTTTATCCCGGAATCTATATTTAAAATGTCCTCCACCATTACTTACATCATTCTCTTCATCTATTATTTTCACGCCAGTATCATTTTTTATTTCCAACTGAACTTTCTTTATAGCTCCTGTCGCAGCTGCGTCAAATTCTATGGCATATCCGGCGTCAAAGAAGCCGGTCCAGTTATCACAAGGGATATATTTCATCAATGCCATCGCAAATTCTCCCATATCCCTCTTAGTTACATTACTGATATCAACATCCATGTCAAAGCAATCTGCAAATGTTGCTATCCTTGCGACCTTTTCATCACCACAGGAGATAATTGGTTTTACCTTGGAAAATGGAGTATAATCCTTCAACAGATCAATCTCTTGTCTCTGATCTACCGGCGCATCAAATCTTGTTTTTCCCTTCATTTTATTTGATTCATTTACTGACTCGGACGAGGTAATTTCAATATTCTTTTTCTGCGCAATAATCTTTATCTTATCTAAAAAATCGTCTCTTTTTTCTTCCCATTCATCTTCATTTATTGATCCAAGACCAAACTCCTCAATAATGCCGTTTCTAAATTCTCTGAGTCTCTGTTTTATATCCGGATCATCTAATTTAATACAGATCTGATTTTTATCAATACATCCGGCTAATTTGTCAAATGTAAAACCTGGCAATAACAATCCTGTCCATTTACACCTCATTACCCAAGCTGCACCCATTTCATTTAATGTTGCTACGCTGGAATAATAATTATCCGAAAAGGCGTACACGACATGAAGGTCACTCGTCTGAAATTGTTTGGCTAACCAGTCATATATGTTACATCCAACCGGAATATTACATTGCGGAACGGAAGTACAAGTTATTTGATCTTTATGCACTCCTATTGTTACAAGCAGATCTACAAATGCTTTCATATATTCTGCATCTTTGCTGCTGTGTGAAATGAATAATTTGTGTGGTTTGTTTTCCAGCTTTTTGTACCTTTCTTTCGCGCTTTTATTGTTTTTGTTTCGTATTTTTCCTATGGCATGTTGTATATATTTTTGTATCTATTCTTTTAAAAGTTAAAATTTCTTATTTTTTTAATAATATACTCCTTATCACCCGATACATCCTGTCGAAATCGCTGATAATATCTGTCAAACGGATTGTGATAATGAAACACTGCTGTTCCCAGCGCAATGGTGGTTACAAGATTTCCGGATGCTCTCCAGAAAAAATCCTGGTGATCCATCATGCGAATATTGCTATCCCAGCCAATACTGCGGATTTTATCAGTCCTGGCAACATAAACATTCGGCACCTTGCCCATAACGAAATGATTGCCGTCTACGCGTGTCATATGCGGGATTAATAACGGTTTCGGCGCATCTTTCATACTAAATCTGGTAAACTCACTAACCGCTTCGTCCGGATTCTGGCAGCGTATCGCTGTCAGTACGCAAAAACCAACAATATCAATTTCCGAATATCTCTCCAGAAACTCTACCTGCTTTCCTAACCGCGTCCTTACTGTAAGTAATTCATCATCATCCATACGCATGACATACGGCGTATCCACCCTTTCAAGCGCCTGATTAAGCCCATAGCTAAGCCCACTATTAAATGGCAGCTGAATGATCGTAAGCGAGTCTCCTTGCAAATCCAGAGGCTTCCTGCTGTCATCTGCAATCACGACCCGTACTCCCGGATAATATTTCTGCAAATTCTCATACAAACGCTTTGCCATTTTTTGACGTTCAAAGGACTTGAAGATAACAGTTACATTTTCACGCACAAACTCTACTTCTTCCTGATCCGGCATAGAAAATCCCTGCTTCTTCCATTTCCGTTCAAAATACCAATATTCAATGTTTGAAATACATCGAAACAGTATAGACGCCATTGGAGCCAATGGTCCATGAAGTATTTTTTTCGCTATCTCTTTCATGTCTTTTCTTGTATGATAATTAAGAAATTAATTATCGCTTTTCCTTTCATTTAATGTCGTGGGACAGTTACAATTGTTTCTCATATTTTAGCATAGTTGGATCGTTCAATATTCTGAACGCTCTGTACAAAAATGGCAATTTATATAAAATCAAATATTTCGTATTTCCAGTGGATTTCACGCACTGCTTCATAAGGGCATTACACTCTCGAATCATATCTTTATTTTTTATTATAATGAAAATATACCTTGCAGACAATGTTCGTTTTATAATCTCTATAGCTAATACCTTTTTCCATTCTGCTTCATTTTCTTTATCATAGTATTCTTTAAAACATTTAGCCAAACTCAACACCGAATATGCCTCTATATTATTTACCAATGAACCGGCTCTAACAAAGTAATAATAAAGCGGAATATCAACATGGTTAATTTTCAAATTTTTATTATTTAACAGGACATCCATGTTATAGAGTGAATCTTCCAATTTCTCTGATTCACTAAATCGAATTTCATCCACCAATTGATGTCTGAACAATTTTCCCCACACATAAGACTTTAATTCTTTATTTTTTAAAACATCAATAGGTGATATGGATTGAACTCGATATGCATCGTCTGTCTCCACACTTCCACTCTTATAACTTCTTATGTAATTACAAATTACTAAGTCTGCTGTATCAATACCTCTTATGAGATATTCAAAATATTTTTCATGAATCCAATCATCAGAGTCAACAAATGCTATATATTCACCTGTAGCAATTTTAATTCCTGCATTTCTAGCTGACGAAACTCCCGCGTTTTTTTTATTAATTACAACTACTCTTTTATCTCTTTTGGAATAACTTTCTAAGATTTTTTTTGAATTATCTGTACTTCCATCATTAACGCAGATGATTTCTAAATTAGTATACGTATTATATAAAATAGATTTTAGACATCTTTCCAAATAATTTTCCACATTATACACAGGAATTATTACCGTTATCTTATCTTTCTCATATTTCATAATATTTATTCCTCTTCACTTACAAAGTTTTATTCAAAAAATATTGAATAATTTCCGAATCAAAATCAGGATTAAACTTTCTCGCAAAAAACATTCCTGAGTTTTCTATCTCACTCAAGAAATTCATACTCATATTATCAGGACTTCTTGACCCATTTTTTTGTCCTCTCTGTTTTCAGTCAATATATGTCAGGCAGTTTTTTCTTCTGCTACTGCTTCTTTTCTGGTCATTTCAAATATAGACAAAAAATAGATTTCGTCTCCTATAAGCGCTTTATGAAACAGTTCATCATATTCTTAATTGCTTTTTATGAAATTGAAATAGCATTCTACACACTGCTTGCTTACCGTAAACCGTAAATCCTGTTGAACCCCGTAACAAGTATATTTTTCCGGAAATTTTTCCCTTTTATTTTATATCGTGCAACAATACAATTCATATATTATAGACTTTTGATCTTTTTATCCATTCATGGATAATCATAATTTTCTTTTTAAAATTGAGCAAAGTTTTCTTTTTATTCTTTTGAATAATCCACACTCGGTTGCCTGTGGAAAATATTTATCCACAATTTTTTTGAAGTTATCATCTGAAATTTCTTTCAAAAATTGACTTCTTTTAGGATGTTCTTTTGAAGAAGCTATCATACTAGGATTTTCTTTAATTGCCTCTTCTATGTCAACTTCTGTACATTCTACTTGTGGTTTTATCTCATTTAAAATTTCTATTGCTTTTTCTGAATGGGTAAACACTATACTTGTTCCTTTATTATCATCGAATTCTGGGTGTTGATTCCACACTCCCCAATAATCACCTAAAGTAAAATCAGAACACCGTACCACTCCCTTTTCCTGGCATCGACTACACGATTTTCTCAAACATATATTTCCAATAAATGCTTTCATAAAAGGATCTTCTCTATTCGGAATTCTACTTATCTTTCCATTTCCATAATTAAATTCCGTTGAATAACCATACTTACTCCATCCACTATACTTGGATCTCATATTAATTTGCTCCGGTAGATTTCCATTATTTTCCTGATTACAACGCCATTTAACATATGCTTTCCATACTTTTGGTGAAGGAACCCCGTGACAAATTAAATCTACAATAATTAATTTATCATATTCCTTTTTTAAATATGCTTTTAATCCTGTACACTGACATGGTGTTCCAGAAAATACTACCCACCTATTCTCTAACAAAGCCTTCTCTACTTCAACAAATATATTTTCTATCATACTTTGTGTGTATTTTGCACTCTGAAGTCTATCAATATCCTTTGTTTTCTCAACTTTTATATGCCTCACTTCAAATTCTTGATTATAAGCCGCCCCAAATACAACTCCATTTTTCTTGACCACCAATTGCGCTATTATCGGAAAAATGCCTCCGGATGCACTTTTAGTACGTTCAGAAGCTTTTTTATTTTTCATTGCAAATGCTTTCATTTTACTATGTGTTTCAACTTTTGAAAGCACAGGACATACTTTTTCACATATACCACAATTAATACAATTATCCTGTTCAACACTCGGATACAGGAAACCTTCTATTGAATTTTTCATTTTTATACATTGTTTTGGACAACTTGTAACACACGCTGTACATCCCATACAATTAATAGGTATACTTATCATCTATTTTTCTTTCCCTCTCATTTACTTTTCGTATAATTTCTTTTTCCAGCAAAATATATCCACTAATCAAAACAATCATCTATTTTCATTTTTTATCTAGTCCTTCCAGTACCTTTTCAAGTTTACTTTTTTGTATCAGTTCCACTTACTGTATGTAAAAGCTAGTAAATCCCCTCCATAGAGTTTAAAAACGCTGCAAATTTTCTAATAAGCTCTATATCTCTACAGTGAAAAGTCCTAAAGTAATGCTTTTCACTTCAGACATCAATGCCAATAATCATTGTTATTTTTACTTGCTCAATTTTCTTTTTGTAAAATTATTTATTATCTACACTTTGAATTATACAGAATGATTATTTAATTATTTCACAAAGCTTTTATCTCTGTTTTCATGTACCTGACCTCAATGCTCTTTTTAAAGGAAGTACTACTCTAAAATAATACACCTGTTTTCTTGCAAAAATACTCGACAATCTCTGAATCAACATTCATATCAAATTTTCTTGCAAAAAAGGCTCTTGAACGCTCTAAATCTTCTACAAATTCCATCGTACAGGTATTAGGACTTCCTACTGAAAGAACCTGTCCTCTATCTTTCCAGTCAATATATCGGAGCATATTTTTATCATCAATAGCACACTTACCTTTTGTCATTTCAAAAATAGATACATAATATATTTCTGCTCCAGACAATGAATCAATAAATAACGATTCAAACTCCGATTCTTTTTTAGCAAACTTCAGGACATTCTCAGCACAATCATTCCTCATTGTAAACCAATCTGCTCCGCCAAAATACAGATACTGTTCTGGCAATTTTTTGCCGCGAATCACCCCAATACCATAAAGTTTTCCATAGATAGATCGTAAATAACGCATTAGAGAATTTCTGCCTAATCTCCTCCTAAAACATTGAGGCCATTTTAAAGCAATTCGTCCAAATCCTCCACCATATTGCCAATGTGAGGGAAGCTCGGTACATTCACAATATGCATACTGATTTGTATCCTTCAGGTAATCTATCAATTCACTCATTGGACGAATTAATAAATCTGCTCCGCTATGCAATGAGTAATAGTCATGGTAACGTTGTAAGCTTGCAAATTGTATCAAATAATTATTCACCTGAATTTGTGTATAATCTCCCCACTGAATGTCAAAATGCTTAGGAGCAATCATAACTCTTTCATCTTTCAATATCTTTGGAATAATGTTCAAATATTTTGCATCAACATGAATATATATATAGCTGTTCGAATACATCAATATCTGCTTAAGAAACAGATTTAGCTGTTCTGGATTATTATGGACTACGAGTAGAAATGCAATATTTATTTTATTTTTCATATTGTTAACCCTCCTATTCTATCAAGCCTAAATCTATTGTTTTTACTGGCTTTGATAATTTTTCTTTACCTCAAACCTTAATTTTCTAAAAATCGGGCAAAGAATATAATAATAGATTATTTTCCAAAGCCTGTTCTAAAGGTATTCTTTGCTTTGAATTTGCCCGCTTAATTTATCAATATCTATTTTTGCTGTTTTGTGATATTCTAAACACTACCTAGGTCAGTACTGTCATCTACAAAATGGTAGAAATGTGAATGCAACTGAGGTAAACACCAATCTCTCTCCAACTATCTTATGAATACACTCCCGAATGATAAGATGAGTGATGAAAAAGTTAGATAGACTTACCCTAGGGAATGATGAAAATGTCAAAATCAAAATCGAACGTTGTGCAATTGACTCAAAACAATTAGCACTCATATACGAATTGTCATAGTGCTTCAATTGCAGAAATGTAGCCAAGGATTTTGTAGCTATATCCAGGCTTTAAGAGCTTACCATATATTTTCAATTTGATAGTGATTTATTTTTTCCTTCTCCCTCCCAAAAAATAGATTCATATCATCAAACCAAAATCTGACATTACCACCACATATCTTCTTTTCAGTCTTTCATATACCTTTTCTCTATTGGTGGATGAAGCGCCTTTTTATTACCAGCAATGGTTTTCTAACAATGTCCTTTTCATAATGGTTTAAAACAAATTTATACATAATAATACAGTATATCAATGAATATATTACTACAGATATCAAAAAGAGTGACCATCTATTAAGAATAATTTTTTTATTCATGATAATTCCTAATAGTAACATACTTCCAGGTACTATCGACATCCTTCCAATATTTTTCCAAAATAATGGAATATTAATTTTTGTAACTCTATAATAGTATATATTCATAATGACTCCCTGACCAACTAGATATGCAATACAAGAACACAAAGCAGCCCCAATTCCTCCCAAATATGGCACAACAAAGTAAGTCGAAACCACATTAAGAACTGCAATAATTAAGTATACTATCGAGCGAAATTTATGCTTATTTTGAGCTATTACAATACTCAATCCTGTGTTTTCAATAAGTGGAATACATAAAGGAAACATTGTCAAAATAGCAATCCAATATGCATCTGCATATTCACTTCCGGCCCATAATTGAATAAAAGATTGACCAAAAACCGAAAAACCAGAAATTATGAGTGCAATAACAAAATACTGTAGTCTACCTATTCGTATAAATAATTCCGTGAACTGCTCTTTTGAAACATCTGTAGCAACCATACCTGTTATTTTAGGTGTTAAAACACCAGATATTGATGTTGATAAACTAATTACCATATTATTAAATGTACCACCTATATTATAAACAGCTATCGCGGTGCTACTTGCCAACATACCTAATATCACTTTATCAGTTGACCAAAATAACATATCTACTATAGTACCCAAAAAAACATAAAAAGAAAAACCCAACATTTCCTTTATAAGTGAGTAAGGAATTCGTTTAAATTTAGGATTTATTTTCAATATTTTAAAACAATATATAACATTTAATGGAAGCATTAATATCTGCAATATTGTAGATGCAATCGACATCCCAATAGATGCAAATCCCATATAAAGTGTCACCAAATTAAATATAGGTGCTGCAATAGTAGAGATCATATCTATTAATTTCCGATACACATATCTCTCATATGAAGTTATAATTGAAGAAAATACACTCATGGGAAATGATAGCGCAGTATTAAATGCCATGATAATAATTAAAATATGGATTTTATCTATTTCAGCTACTGTTAATCCTTTGCGAAATATAACTTCAACATTATTCGAGATAACCAATCCAACAACAAATACTAAAATTCCTAAAAAAATATAAAGTTGTAAAAAGAAACCAAATGTCCTGCATACGGCTTCTTTATTTTTTTCTGCACGATATTTTGAAATATATCTTATAATTGTACTACCAAATCCAAATGATAATAATGTCAAATAGCTAATAACAGAATTAGCCAGACAATATAATCCATATTCTGCCTGTCCCAACATATGCATCATAACTGGAGTATAAAGAAATGGAATAATACAACTAATCCCCAAATTTACATATGAAAGTAATACACCCGTTCGTAATTGATTTACTTGATTTGTTTTTCTCATAATAATATCTGCCTAAATTTAATTTATTTGTAAAGCCCTTTTACAATCATTTTCTAATCAAACAATTGTTCCATACAGTTTTTTGCAACTAATGCCCTTTTTACATACTGTGGCATTTTATTAACTAACTCTTTCTTAATCAAGCCTTCATTTTGCAATATCCATCTAAACTTTTTAAATAAAATATCTTTTTCAGTTATCTCTTGTACAGACAAAACGTATCTCTTCTCGTCTCCGAATAAATCTCTTGCAATTCCCCTTGCTTTTACTGAATACCCAACAACCAACGTTGGCACACAAGAAGAATACGCAGCAATAGAAGAATGTGTTCTTGCTCCAATGAAAAATCTACATTGTGAAATTATATACTTAAGTTTCGAACAATTTTTATCCTCTATCAACAAGACTCTTCCACTTTTTTGATAACGCTTATACAATTGCATTAGCGGAACCCTATCATCACTACCACCCCATATTACGTGAGGAATTAATGCAATTCCCATATCTGTCTCTTCCAAAATTTTTTCTATTAAAGTTTCATAATTATACAATGTAATACCTGGTATCTTCTCATTTTTTTGTACCATTGGACTTATATTAATTCCCACCATATCTCTATTATAAAATTCCAAAGGTAGCTTCTCACACATTGGTTTAAGAGCAAATGCTGAATCTGCAACAAGCACAGTATTCGGATTTATTTTTTTCAATGCATTATATGTAATAGATTCTCTTGCTGTAATAAGATGATAACGTTTTAAATCAGACGTAATATCCAAATTATTTAGTAAACCTGGTTCAACTGAACATCCCCATAAAATGGTTTTAGCCCCTCGTTTTAAAAGCATTTCATGTAACATTATATACTTTTCAACATCTGCGTAACAATAATTATCTCCTCCTATTGATAATGCTATATCTCCACTTTGTACATGCTCAAATGTTTTTTTATAATCTAACTTATCTAATGGAATATAATTATTATTCAACTTCAACTGTAAATATGCTTTTAAAAAATCAATAGAAATTTTGGAATATGGCATAATATCCTTTTCTATCTCACATAACTCATTTATTCCATACTTTATATCTTCATCTGGTCGTGACGATATCAGAATTTTCTCTTTACAAGGAACATCCTTCAGTAAATCTAAAGTTGAACGAACAATCGCTTCACATCCATGATTTTCACTTCCTCCATGCGCATATAAATATATGTTACTCATTTCATCTCCTCACTTTCCGAACTCTTCCATCTTCATAGACCCATCCCAATACTAACAATGAATATATTATTACTTCTTTTTTTGTAAAAGATTTACAATTCATCAACATTTTATAATTTTTACAAAAAATTTTCCGAGCCTCTTTTATAAAAATTCTATTTTCTTCACTATATTTTCCACTTAATGACTGGACATGCTGATACAAATGTGAAAATGTAATATATATGCATTCAGGATCTAATTGTTTATTTTCTTTTTCAAAATTCAACAACTGTTCTGTAGCATTTATAATATCTAAAGAAAGTTTCTTCTGTCCCGAATGCATCACACTTCCCTCGTTTTGATAATAATGATATGCCACACCATTTATCACAGATATTTTTTCAGCTTTTTTGAATGCATCTTTGACAAATAAGATATCCTCATAAATTTTTAAATCAGGAAAACATAAATCTTCAATTATTTTTTTTCTAAATAATTTTGCACATGGTCCGGAATTAATTCCCTTGCGTGTAAGTAATTGATTTAATGCCTGTGTAGAGGTAAGCATTTGATTATTCATTTCAAATCTTGAAATCTCCTCCTTATCATCACTTTCAACAACTACACTACATACGGCTATATCCGCATTCTTACATGCTATTAATAATTGTTCGAAATATTCTTTATCAATTTCATCATCCGAATCTAAAAATGCTATATATTCCCCTTCCGCTATCCTCATTCCATAATTTCTTGCAGATGAAGCCCCTGCATTTTCTTGATAAAAATATCGAATTCTCTCATCATTTACCGCTGCTTTTTGGCATTCCTGTCCTGATTCATCTGTACTACCATCATTTATTAAAATAATTTCTAAATCTTTATAGGACTGTTCCTGTATACTCTGCAACATTCTATTCAGTAATTTTCCCGTATTATATATAGGAATAATGACACTTATCATTCTATACCTCTTTCAATTGCCTTTTCCGTCTAATTGCCAACCCCACTCCTATCGGAAGCATTAAAACTGTATATTTCAGCTGATTACTTTTCCATATATACCCCGGATTATGTCCATAAATAGAAAGAGCAATGTGTTGAGCTGCTATATATAATTTTCTTTTTAATGATAAATTAGGATATTTTAACATATGATTATACATCATTGCATATCCCATAGGATTATTCTTTTCTAATTTTTTACTTCCCTTAGTAAGTCCATCATTTAAATATTCGCATATATAGATAATTTCTGAATGCCACCGAACTTTGTACCCTGCTAATGCAATTTCATTCAATGCAATTTGTTCCGGAGCAAATTTTTCTCCCTTCCACTCTGCCATTGGAAATTTCTTAAATACTTCTATTTTATATGCTTCACACATATCCGCATCTAGGTTATATTTTTGTCTTTCAAGATTTGTAGCATCTACCCATCCCGCTTGATTCACATGCGGAGCTACCCCTTTTATATATTCGTCATTAGGATATCCCCTTGATGCACCTACACCTATAATTTGTTCTTCTTCATCAATTTCTTGACACCATCTTCTCATTTTCTCTATTGCATCTGGTTTCAGTCGATCGTCCGAATCAACTATAAAAAAATATTTACCCTTTGCTTTTTTGACGCCATCATTAATTGCTCTCGGTTTACCGGCATTTTCTTTTGCATAATATCGTATTGAGAATTTTTTACATTTATTTATCCATTCCTCTACAAGAGAATACGTATTATCTTTCGATCCATCATCTATAATCAGCCATTCAAAATCCTTACATGTTTGCATACATAAGGATTGATATAATTGAGGTAAAATGTATGCCCGATTATATGTTGGAGTAAAAATTGTAAAAAATGGCATGTTAATTCCTCCTAAGACATCTTGCTGCATCATAATATCTAAGTAATACTTCTGCTAACTTTCCTTTTTTTTTCTTTATACACCACAATATTACTTTTTGATAAATACCATTACCCTTACAACTAATATCCTCTTGATATATTATCTGATGCATTTGTTCTACTTTGTGTTTTATTTCTTGGCGCTTCGCATGAAACACAACAAAAAATACATAATTAGTAAGTATTCTATCTACTAATAACATATTTTCATCTCTGTAGCTGTTCATTTTTCTTAAAAATTCTCTATATCTGAGATTTATATTTAACTGAGCCAAATAATCGATCTCATCATCTACTAAAAATACAGAAGAACTTTTTGCTTCTTGTAAATACCTATAATAGCATTCAGTATCAAAAAATATAGTGTCTATTCTAGGATATATTTGAAGATAAAAATCAAAATCTTCTGCTAACTTTAATCCCTCTGTAAATTTCACACCTTCTATTAATTTTCTTTGAAATAATTTTCCGCAACAATATCCATAAATTCCAATACTTTTCTGTACCATTGCAAAATCAGGTAATAATTCATTCATTTGATATTTACCTTGATATGGTATCTTAATTAATTCTGTTGACTGATGATTTTCCCACCATTTTTCAACTCCTGAAATTACCATATCTGCCTTGCTCTCTGTAATATCTTTATATAATACTTTCAAATAATCCGGTCCAATTCTATCATCCGCATCAATAAATGTAAGATAATTACCACGAATCATTTTCAATCCCATATTCCGTGCATGTGATACGCCCCCATTTTCTATATGAATAACTTGAAAACGACTATCCTCTTTCTGCACCGCATCACAAATAATTCCCGAATGATCTGTCGAACCATCGTCTACAACGATACATTCAAAATTGGGGAATGTTTGTTTCTGAAGATCTTTCAAAATGCTATGTACATATTTTTCTTTATTATAAACTGGCATCACAATGCTAATCACAATCATTTACCTCTCCAAATTCATTTCTTATAATCTTTTTCTCATCATTTCCTTGTGTAAGTATACTCTCAACCTCTCTATTTGTTTTATCACAATTATAAATTGGAATAATTACTGATATTTTTATTTTTTCTTTGATGCCAGATAATCAACAACGTTATTCCTCTCTTGTATTTATATAAATATGTCTGAATCTTTAGTTTTTTAGAAATCTTTAGTCTGCTTATTCTTATCTCTTGAAACATTTTATAAACTATATCATCCGACAATATCTCTTTTATTATCTTCCTTTTATCTTTTCTATCTATGATCTGTGTTTCTAATATGTCTCCCACTGCATTATAAACAAAAAAAAGTAAAAGCAAATTTAACTGTCTGTCAAATTCATACTCTTCACAATTTTTAAAACAACAACACGTCTCCTCATATAATTTCTTATAGTTATCCCATTTATCCTTATGAAATGTGTGAGTCGCTGAATTATTATTCCAACAATTATAATGATAAAAATATTGACTTTTCATATAAAAAAACGAATTAGCCATATACATCATTTGAGCTCCAAACAGCAAATCTTCGGAATGTTTCACACCTTCTACATAACGTATTTTTTTCCCAATTTCTTTTTTTATCAAACATAACCAATTAGAAATAGCAGCTGGATACTCTATATTTAGCGTTATTAATAATTGTGAATAATATTCTTGTTTTAACTGTTCTTTATCATAAAATCCTTCACGAATTGCATGTGTATATTTCTCTGATTTTCCTTTAAATTCCTTTATGCAATCACACATTACCACATCACAACTATATTTTTCCACCACTTTCATCATTTCACTATACATCTGTAAGTCAATATAATCATCACTATCTACAAAAGTTATATAATCGCCAGTTGCCATATCCAAACCACAATTTCTTGCAGCCGAAACCCCCTTATTAGGATTATGAACAACTACTATCCGTTGATCTCTTTCTCCATATCTATCACATATTTTACCACTGCTATCCGTTGATCCATCATCAATCAAGATAATTTCTAAATTTTTGTATGTTTGATTTATGATTGACTCTATACATTTTGATATATATTTTTCCGCCTGATAAACAGGTACAATAATGCTAATTTTTTTCATATTTTCACACCATCATCTTATATATTTTCTGCACTTCAACAATATTTGAGAAATCACTTTCATGACAATTTTTCTTATACTTCTGTATCTCGTTTACATCTTCTAAAAGTTCTGCAAGCATTTTCGCACATTCTTTATTATCCAACGGAACAATCTTCCCATCCACTCCATCTTTTAATTGACTTCTTGCTGTTCCATAATTAGTAATCACTACAGCCTTTCCCAACATCTGTGCCTCTCTCACAGAAACACACTTTCCCTCATATCTTGATGGTTGCACATACAAATCACATCTGCAAATATATGGATATGGATTCGATTTCTTTCCAAGCATGATAACATTTTTTTCCATATGCTCTTCTTTTATCTTTTCTTTAATGAGGTTTTCATCTGGTCCAAACCCAATAAGATACCATCTTACATTCATTCCTTGTTTTACCAAATGTTTGCATATATTTGGTACATTATCAAAATTTTTTGCTGTACAATATCTTCCAATAGATAGTATTTTTATACTGTCATCTGGCATCTCCTCTACTGGAACAAATTCCTTTGACTGACTTATAATTAATTTTTTCGGAATAATATTTTCTATTTTAATAATCTTCGTTGACAAAGTTGGAAAGATTTTTTGAAAGGTTTTTGTCACATCATCAGATATTGAAATTATCTGATCATACGCCGACCACATCTCTAATTCTGATTTTTCATTAATCTGAACCTTACTATAGTCTGTATGTATCCAGGCTATTTTCTTTTTGGCACGTACCTTATTTGTAACAATATAATGAGGAGTCAGGAAACTAATTGCCAAATCATACTCCTCATCCGGCTGTATCTCCGGCATAAAGCGATATGTATATTTATGGCTATACTCAAGTGGTACTCCACTATCTGTATGTCCACATTTTTTTATATACTTATCTGCTTTTATTTTTCCATACATTCTTGCTGCTGTTAATATTACATGTCCTTCTTTCAAAGTCTGTACCATTGGACACGCAAGTACTGTATAGGCCGGAATTTCAGGTAATAAATTAACACCTTCCGGAATAAAAGAAAGCAACTCTCCTTCATGCCGTAACAAAAACAGATCTACTTTATACTCCTTTTTATCTATCGCATCTAATAGTCCAATTAGACTTCTCTCAGCACCACCCAATTCCAATGCATGTGATACAATCAATATCTTCTTCACTTTTTTAACCTCTTAAAACAATCCACGCCCAAAATGCGATGAAATGGTTTTGTAATTTTACTTTTCAAAATTGTCTTTTTGTCCATCCAACTTTTCGAATACCAATGGATAGACACTGTATTCTCTGTTTTATTCAACTTTCCTGTCGGATCATCATATGGATTGAAATAATCATATGGGAATACTTCTGCTCCATCTAATTTTTGATATTTTCCATTCAATTTTAATCCATAGGGAAGTAACGCTTTGGTATTTAATTCCGGACATTTTATAATTGGAAAATTGCCCTCTTTATCCGAAGGGAGTTCTATATACTGATTCATCATTGCATGTATGGTCTTGTTTCGTGCTTCTGCGCCAAACCCCAACCCTGTCGCAATGTTTTTATCATTTTCAAATCCGAAAAACGCATTACACCCTAACAATTCATCTGGTGTTTTTATCAGTTCCACATCTGTATCAAAATAAATCCCACCATTCTGATAAACTACTAATAGTCGTGCAAAATCACTTAAGAACGCCCACTTTTTATTATCATAACACCATCTCAAATATGGATATTGATCTATATCAAAATTATCTTCATTCCACTCAATAATTTCATAATCCGGGCAGTATTTTTTCCAGCTTTGAATGCATTTTTTTGCTAATTCCGGTTTTTCTCCCATTCCAAACCAACAATAATGAATTTTTTTAGGAATCACTTTCTATCACCTCTTGCATCTCGCTTATTTTGCTAATCTTCCCTTATGCAACTTATCATATATAAAATTTGGTAACAAGCCGACAATAATCGGCCGAAGTGCAAACACATAATTCCACTTTTTCAATCGAAATGTTTTTATTGCCAGTCGTTTCACATAATACTCATTCAGCCGATTTTTAAAAGAACGTCTGCTATATGCATTTCGGTCATCCCGCATCTGATATAAACATTTATGAATATTTTTCCCACGATATCCACATTTGTACATTTTTATCCACAGATGATAGTCTTCTACTCTTAATAGCTTGTCAGAAACAGAATATCCCTTTACTTTCATATATGCTTCTCTCTTTACCATACATGGCGCATGGCAAAAAGGACTTTCTTTTACAAAATCTTCTGGCATCGGATACTCTGGGTGACTGATTTTCCCCCAGACTCCACTTTCATCGAAGAATTCCATATCTGTACTGACAATTGATATTTCCGGTTCTTTCTCCAACACGTTTATTTCTATTGCGAACCGCTCTTTGTCACATCGGTCATCTCCGTCCATTCTTGCAATATATTTTCCCTTAGCCTGTTTCAGACATTTATTTAAAGTGTAATTTAATCCTCTGTTCTTTTCATTTTGTAATACAATAATTTTCTCAGGATATTTTTCTTTATAGCTTATTGCTATTTCGTATGTGTCATCATTTGATCCATCATCACACATAATTAATTCCCAGTCTGAAAAAGTCTGATTAACTATACATTCAATTGCCTCTGATAATGTATCTCCACAATTGTATATCCCCATAATTACACTGATTACTGGATCCTTTTCATACATTATAAACTCCCCATTTCTAACATTGAAACTTTGTATTTTAAATGAAATTCCATGCAAAATGCATCTGATAATAATAAAATGCCAAATAAGCACATATAGTCATAAGATATACCAAGCGTGCTGATCTCTTTGTAAACATATTGTCAATTTCCCATGGCAATAAGATGTAACTATACAATGAAAAATATATCGGAAGTCTTCCAATAAAGATACCACTTGTAAACATAGACACAACGTAAAATCCAACCGATACAATCGACATATTCGTACTGAGATTAATAATCGGATCATCTGCATTTCGTATATATTTAATTCCAATGAATGATAATATAGTCGGCACAGCATATACTAATACACGCAACACATTGGTTCCATCATCTTCCCAGCTCTGCCAGTCAGATACAACATTCTTATACTGTGTTTCCGCAAGCAAACTGTCCAATATATTGGTAAATTCTCCAACTGATGCAACCACCGCTATAACTGCCAGAATGAATAATAATGTTTTCTTATTCCATGCCTTTCCCTGCACAATAAAAATAAATGGAATCATTAACAATGCACTTTGGTGCATCAGCGATGCGATCAAAATCAATACAATTGCTTTTGCATACTTTTTATCCAAAATGAATTTTATTCCGATAAAAGTAATAGTTACCGCTGTAAATTGTCTTATTCCATTGAACATCCATGATATATAGTCTGTTGACGCAAGGAACAAGAAAAAGCTCATAAGATATCTGCTGGAATATTTACGATATACATAAAAAAGCATTCCCGCCTGAAGAGCTGCTATAATAAATAGATATACAGCACTTCTGTTTCCAACAATACATTTTATAACTGCAGATAAAAAGTAAAATCCTTTATCCTTTTTCACCGTTTCAATGTATGATATAATCCCGCCAAACGCTCTCGGCATATCCTTATATCCCTCTAGATATGCTCCTGTATCCATAATGCCGCCACGTTGACTGCACATCCATACAAGCGGCAATACTGTCACAACCGCCCACACCGGTCTCCACCGATATTCTTTTTTCCCACACACCGTCTCCACTCGTTTCACCGATGTCAATACAGACAGCATCGCCATCACGGCAACCCATCCGATTATCAATATATAATTCTTGTCCATATTCTTCTCCAAATAATTGATTGATATTGCAGGGATTCTCTTACCTGCTTCATGCGTTTTTCAACACTTAATTCTACCATATATTCCTTAATATTCCAATACAGCACGATAAGCATAACTCACCATTTGTACCGATATCTCGTAATTTATAACGTTTTTTCTTATTTACCTCTCATATTCCATTTCTACCCCTACAAGTTTTATATCACCTTCTTTTCCATTCATAACACTTCACGTTTTCTCATGTATCTCCTTTTTCTATTCTTTTCGTCATTTTTGCCATATTATTCCATCTTTTTCTATTGCGTTTGTGCATTTTATATGGTATGTTGACCTTAACACATTTGGTGTTTACATGATGTAAGGGAGATAATTATCGTGTAACGCCCAACACACATTGGCATTACTGAAAGGAGGCCTATATGTTTAGAAAAAGTTATTGGAAAAAGAGATTTGCTCCTGTCCTGGCGGGCGCACTGGTAATTTCTTCATTACTGGTACCGCCTGGTCATGCATTCGCAGCCGATCCGGTTACTTCCGAAGAACAGACTGTAAGTCCTGAGACACCGGAAGTTAAGGACGTAACGGATTCCACAGATACAGCGACCACCGATGCAAACCTGACCACTCCCGATTCCGTTTCGGATTCTGTATCAGATTCTGTAGCCAGTACTTCTGCAACAGATGCTTCATCCGGTAAGGAAGCTGCTAAGCAGGACGTGAAGGAGACAAAGGAAGCAAAGGCAGCTGACGATGCAGTTACTGATCCGATCCCGGACAAGACTCCTCACCTCGTATACGGTAACAAGAGTCTGGCTGATGAAGATGCTTTTGTTCTGCTGATCTTCGGCGACGGCTTCACTGCTTCCGAGCAGGATTCGTTCTATACCAATGCTCAGAATACCGCGGATTATCTGATGGATACTTCTCCCTGGGATGAGTTCAAAGATACGATCAAGATTTACGCTCTCGGAGTTGTATCGAACGAATCAGGCGCAAAAGCAGACACAGCGATCAACCAGGAGCAGGCGAACGCAGACACACGCGACACCTACTTCGGATCTTCATTCTGGTCAGGCGGTATGCAGCGTCTTCTTACGATCAGTTCGGATGGATCTAAGAAAGCAAAGCAGTTATCAGATCAGTACCTTCCTGCGGCAGACTTTAATGTTGTGATCGTCAATGCTACCACTTACGGCGGAAGCGGCGGAGATGTATGTGTTGCTTCTCTTAATAATGAATCACTCGAGATGATGCTTCACGAGCTTGGACACACCACTGCCAAACTTTCGGATGAATATTTCGCAGGTGCAAGCTATGCGGCCGAGATGCCGAATATGACAGCTGAGTCTGATCCGGCAAAGGTCCGCTGGTCACGCTTCATCGGTAAGAATGGTGTCGGTGTCTACGAATATGACAATGGCGGTAACGGATGGTACCGTCCACACCAGAATTGTAAGATGCGTTTCCTTGGCAAGCAGTATGCTTTCTGTGAAGTGTGTAAAGAACAGATCCGCAAGACCTTCTGTCAGGATTCGAATGTAACGAAGTTATTCTTCCAGCCTTATGCAGACATGTTCTATGAGTCTGACACAGGCAAAGATATGCGTGAATATTTTATCCTCCGCAGAGGCAAGAATGAGATCACAGGCGACAAGCTCGGTGATGCTTTAACGCTTACTTACAAGGATGCGGATGGCAACGTAGTATCCGGTATTCCTGACAAAGCCGGAACTTATACCATCGAAGCTACATTTTCCGGAGACAGCACCTATGAGAAATGCAGTCAGACAGCTTCCTACACGATCGAATTACCGGACCTCATCACTCTCGATGTTCCGTCCAAGGTATACGACGGCAAACCTGCTGACCTTAATTATACCGTTAATTATGACAAAGACTATACGGTAAAAGCGCATTATAAAGGAACTGTTCCTTACGCCGCTGAGATCACTTATGACTATGACAGCGACGAAGCACCGGTAACTCCTGGCCGTTACAGCGTAACCCTTACCGCTTATGACAAAGCCACAGGAACTGCGATCAGCAGCAAGACCAAAGACTATGAGATCACCTTCAAGTCTACGACCCTTCAGAATAACGATACAGCCGATTATCCGGGTGCTATGCCTTATTACAACAATAAGACGATCGTATTCTCAGGAGAAGGTTACACAGCCGGCGATCAGTCTCAGTTTGAAGATGTTGCAAAAGACTTTGTGAAGTATTTCCGTTCTACAGAACCTTTCAAAGAAGCTGACACGTACTTTAACTATCACACGGTAGAGACCGTATCCAATGAATCCGGCATCGGTCAGAAAGCCAAAGATACTTACTACAAACTGACTTATGATAAGAATGGTAAGATTGTTCCGACAGACGAAAGTACCGCCGGTGCAATGTACATTGGTAATAATGTCATCACATCTTACTACAAAGCCAATATCGTTATTGTAAATGATAAGAATGTCAAGACAGGTACTACATTCAAGAACAAGCGTTTCACCATCTACACGACAGCAGATGAGGCCGGCATGCAGTTTGCGGCAAATGAACTGCGCAATTACTTCACTAACCACGAAGAAGGCTATACTCCTTCTACAGACGCCGAGAAAGATGCGGAAAGAACCGAATTCCTGAAAGCACTTTATTACACCTGGTATGGATCTGATTACGCTCCGGTATTAAGCCGTGCGTATGACGAGACATTTACGGAGAACGGATCTCCGATCGACCTTGCACCATATTTCCATACTTATGTATTGGGCAAAGAGGTAGAGGGCGTTGCTTATAAGATGACTTACTATGCAGATGATAACGGTGCTGTCGGAGAAGAACTTTCCGAAGTTCCTTCCAAGGCAGGTACTTATCATGCGAAAGCAGAGCTTGTCATGGACGATGTGTCCGCGTATGGCGAGCCTTGTAAGAAGGTTACTTTAGACGGTGAGACATATTCGCTTCCTCTGGCACGCGGATGGACCACTTACACGATCCAGGCCAAAGAGGATCCGGAGAATCCTGACAAACCGGATCCTGGTACACCGGATGATCCGAAGAATCCTGGAAGCGATAATCCTGGACAGAATCTGAAGCCGAATCATAACCTGAATAATAACAAGAATACAACCAAGAATATAAATATTAACAAATCAACCAACGGCAAAGTTTCTAACAAAGCTGCAGCCAGAACCGGCGATCAGTCACCGGTATGGATGTACACACTTCTTTCTCTGGCAGCACTTGCTGTGATCGCAGCTGTGATCTGTAAGAGAAGATTCCGTAGATAAGGTAGATAAAAAAGCTTAGATAAAAATCTTTAATAAAAGGAAACTCCTTTCTGGCATCTGCCAAAAAGGAGTTTCCTTTTTACCGTCTTTGATTATATTATACTCTCTCGATCCCCTGTATCGTCTTCTTCACAACCTTATCCTTATCGAATTCCCGCGCCATCTTATCTCTGCCGCATACTCCCATTGCTTCGCGTTCTATACGGCTCATCCGGGCGATCTTACTCATCTTACGGTACAGATCATTCCAGTCCTCTGCTTCACACAGAAGCCCGCTCTTATCATCGTCTACGGCTTCCTTACAGCCCGGAATATTGCTGGTGATCACCGGCCGTCCGGTTGCCGCTGCTTCTAGAAGTACATTTGACATTCCTTCATGATAACTTGGGAGCACGACACAGTCGGCCATGGCATAATACGGTCTCGGATCTTCTTGGAATCCATGGAATACTGCGATCCCTGCATCCACCAGCTTATCAATCTTTTCTTTGTATTCATCTTCGAAGAATCCTACCAGATCCAGAACGAACGGTACTTCTTTTCGCTGTAGTTCTTTCGCTGCATAGAACAGTTCGTCCATTCCTTTTTCCTTCATGATCCTTCCGAGATATAGGAAATGCACTTTGTCATTCTCCGGATATTTCTGATAAGTATAATACTTAAGATTTACTCCGGCTCCCTTAAGCAGACACATCTGTTCCCGACGGATGATCTGCTCCTGCAGGAACACCTTCGCATTTCCCTTATTTTCGAAATACACTGTCTTTGCCTTTTTTAAGGCTGTTTTATACATTCTTATAACGATTTCCCGAAGTCCCTTCTTCTGGAATGCAGTTCCGAGTCCCTGTACGTTGACACAATATGGGATCCGCATCTGTCGGCAGGCATATCCTGCATATACATTAGGCTTGATCGAATAGGTAACTACCATATCCGGGTGATGTTCTTTTAATAACCGGCGGTAGGTCAGATACAGCTTCATATCCGTCTTCGGGTTGATCCCCCGGCGGTCCACATCCGTCTCGATCATCGTACAGCCCATAGCTGCAAAGTCATCCTCATGTCCTACGAATGGTGTGCTGATGATCACATCATAATCTTCCATAAGTTTCCCGATCAATTCTCTTCTGAACTGCCACAGCATATAAGAATGATTGGTGATGACCATAAGTTTCTTCTTTGCTCCGGTTCCGCCTTCTACGACTCCGTCACTTCGAAGCACGGAGAATACCGTTCCGATAAAGCAACGGATATCCATAAGCGGCCCCATCTTTTTTACATACTCGCCGTCCAGTCTGGCTTTGACAGGGATCTCAAGTTCATCTCTTCCGTTGATCTGTGCCCATCCGGTAAGTCCTGGTTTTACATCATTAGCTCCGTACTTATCACGTTCTGCGATCAGATCATCCTGATTCCAAAGTGCCGGTCTCGGTCCGATCACGGCCATATCTCCTCTGGCAATATTCCAAAGCTGCGGAAGTTCATCCAGTGATGATTTCCGCAGGAAACGTCCTACTTTTGTTATGTACTGATCCGGGTTCTCCAGAAGGTGTGTCGGCTTATCGTGCGGCGTATCTGTGCGCATGGAGCGGAATTTGTACAGGTTAAAATATTCCTTATGGATTCCTACTCTTTTCTGCGAAAAAAAGACAGGAGCTGTGATCCCGTCTTCTTTCTTGATCGCCACAATAATTGCCAGATAGACGGGTGATAATACCACCAGACCGATCCCTCCAAGAGCTCTTCCTATTATGTTCTTAACCTTCATATATTTCCTTTGTCTGAAAGACAAATGATCCTCTTTGAACATATCTGTTATGCCTCCTGTATTCTCTGGTTCTATTGTGTTGATTTATTTAATTTTGGATGATAGGTCGGAACGATGCTTTCCACGATCAGACGCATATCATCGGTCTCATTCTGTGCTGCGCTCTCAAGGACTCTGAGTGCATGTGCGAGCTTGACTTCATCTACATCGATCGGATGTCCGATATGTATCAGCTTATTCGGTGTATCGGTCATACCTTCTTCGTCCATCAGAAGTTCTTCGTATAATTTTTCTCCCGGACGCAGTCCCGTGAATTCAATCTTGATATCCTGATCGACTTTATAGCCTGACAGCCGGATCATATTCCTTGCAAGATCAAGGATCTTTACCGGTTCTCCCATATCCAGGACGAAGATCTCTCCGCCTTTGGCATAGGCACCTGCCTGAAGTACCAGTGATACCGCTTCCGGAATCGTCATAAAGTAGCGGATGATCTCCGGATGTGTGACGGTTACCGGTCCTCCTTCTGCAATCTGTTTTTTAAATAACGGAATAACACTTCCGTTACTTCCAAGTACATTACCGAACCGCACTGCTACATATTCTGTGTTCGATTCTTTATTATAAGTCTGTATGATCATCTCACAGATTCTCTTGGAAGCTCCCATGATATTCGTTGGGTTGACAGCCTTATCTGTAGATATCTGTACAAATCTCTTAGCATTCCATTTATCTGCCATTCTGACCATATTATAAGTTCCGAGGACATTATTCTTGATAGCCTCGTTCGGGCTGCCCTCCATAAGCGGCACATGCTTATGTGCTGCCGCATGATAGATGATCTCCGGACGGTACTGTTCGAAGATACTGTTGATACGGTTCTCATCACGTACAGAACCGATCAGCACCACCAGGTCAAGCTTCGGCTGTTCCCTTAACAATTCCTGCTGGATATCATATGCATTGTTCTCATAGATGTCGAAGATGATCAGCTGCTTCGGACTGTGCTTTGCGATCTGTCTGCATAATTCACTTCCGATCGAACCTCCGCCGCCGGTTACCATAATTACTCTTCCTGATACATAATCCATGACCTCGTCCAGATTGACATAGACTTCATCTCTTCCCAGAAGGTCATCGATGTTCACCGGACGCAGCTTACTTGCCCTGACCTCACCGTTGACCAGCTGATATACTCCCGGCAGGATCATAAGTTCACAGTTTGTATCCTGACAGATCTCCACGATTGGTCTGATCTTTGCTGCATTTGCCGATGGTATCGTCAGGATGATCTGCTGGACATTGTATTTCTTGACGCTTTTCTTGATACTGTTCCGATTACCGACAACCTTGACTCCCTTAATATATCTTCCGATCTTATACAGATCATCGTCTATGATACAGACAACCTTCTGATCCAGATATTTACTGTTCTGGATCTCTGTGATCAGACTTCTTCCGGCCTCTCCTCCGCCGATGATCATGACTTTCTTTCTCTTTGACCATGGGAATGTACGGTTCTGTCTGCGCAGACGTATCAGTCGGTAAGATACTCTTGTTGCCCCGATCAGGATCATCAGATAAATTGTATCCAGTACATACCAGCTTCTTGGCATAACGCTCCATGTAAATAAGATGATGACAATCTTCGCTACGGCCGCCACAAGACAGGCTGCAATCAGACTGAATACTTCTTCAATCCCTGCGTACTCCCATAAACTACTGTAGATACGGAAAAGTGAAAATATAATTAATGTTATGACTATGGTGAATGGTCCGTATTTATAGATTACTTTTAAGAATTCTTTCGGAATCTGGCTGAAATCGAACTCAAAACGTGTCAGTAATGCCAGAATTGATGCTGCGATAATACATATGATATCAAGTACGATAAGACATATTCTTCTTATCAGTAATTGATAATTTATTTCCTTTTTTTTCATACCCATTTCCCTTTTGTTAATTATTCTCAATCACCAATTATAAC
>OLHE01000107.1_pt1 | contig 77040 bp, 75 predicted proteins | sample 1605821 | NCBI WGS metagenome assembly OLHE01 (sample SAMN03283250) | human gut metagenome | biome: human-associated habitat; material: feces | host: Homo sapiens | place: USA | collected 2013
TTCTTGACATTGACCTTTTTATGTTATAATCTTTATGTGCATTATTAAATGCCACTGAGGAATATATTATGCCTTGATCGGAGTGGAAAATCGTCTCTTGGCTTTTATATCCTCTTTTTATTTTGTCATTTAACATATCCTGTAAGGCATCTCTATGATTTTTCATACTTACTCCGTGATAAAACGGTTTAACATCTGAACCTATTATAGAATCATCAAATACATCTACATAATATGTCCAATCATATCTTTGTCTTTTAAACCATATCATTGTTGTATCAGATGTTATTTTTTCTAATGGTCTTGTAGTATTCCAATCATTATTAATAAGATTTGGATATTTAATTGATTCTTCTCCTGGTTTTTTATAAATGGAATAATGTCTAGCTTTACTTCTTATTTTTAATATCTTACATACTTTATGAACTAAATTATCTGATACAACCCAACCAGTTTCCTTACGAATTAAATAATTTATTCTATGATAACCATAACTTGGTTTTCTTTTATGAATATCTCTTATTAAAGGTTCTAAATCTCTACGATTTATTTCATATTGATTTAATATATTCTTTGTTTTTAACCATTTATAATAGCCACTTCTAGAAATATTCATTACTTCACATAATGATTTAACTGAATATTCTTTACTTAATGTTTCTACAATCTCAAATTCTTTTTGTTTTATTTTTTGAATATTACAACTGAACCATCTCCTTTCACAAGGTATCCTTTTTTTAATCGTTCATTCTCAATTCTTAATTTCATATTTTCGTATTGAAGTTGTTCTATCTCAGATAGATTTTTTCTATTAGAAAATTTACTTAAAGGATTTCCTGGTTTCTTTTGATTTTCTAATCCTTTTTCGCCATACTCATTAAATAGGTGTAACCATTTATTTGAAACAGAATGATTAATACCGTATTCATTAGTAATATCTTTTGTTGTTTTTCCATTTAACATTTCTTGTACTATTTTAATTTTTTCCTCTTTTGAATAATATTTATTTTTACCACCTTTTGGTCTTCCTTGCATTTTTTCATCTCCTTTACTAAATTATATCAAAGAAAAAGTAAACACATCTTTTTTGTGTCTACTTTTATTTTACAACTTCATTCTAACTGGCAGAACTATTCTTTTTTATATATGTTTAAAAGGGAAGTGTCAGAAATATAGTAGAATAAATAAATCCATTAATGAAGAAAGTATTTATATAACTACAAATTTCAGAGTATAAATAAACTTACCTAATAAATTAATTATAAATTTTCATTTTTTTCCATAAAAGTTAAAAAATTTCTTAATAATATATTGAGAGGAGAAATTTAATGTACACAACAAATGTAGACAAAGAAATAGAAAATGAAATAATTGAATTAAATAAGAAATTATTTAAAATCAAACGTGAGGGATGGCACAAAAGTGTAAGAAAAGGACCTACAGGAATAGGTAAAACATTAGAAACATTATTAGATAAGGAAGAGGACAGAAAATCACTACCAGATTATAAACATTTTGAAATTAAAGCAAAAAAATATGGCAGTAAATCATATACAACACTTTTTAACTTGACGCCTAATAATGATTCTGATAAAAATGAAATAAAAAGACTTGTTGAAAAATATGGATATCCAGATAAAGTGTTAAAAAATAAAAAAGTTTTACAAAATGAAATATATTTTACTAATAAAACATTAATAGGAAATAGGTACTATTTTAAACTGACAATAAAAAAAGAAAAATTATATATTTCAGTATATTATAAAAATAATATTCTAAAAGAAGAAATAGCTTACTGGAATATATACGAGTTATATGAAAGATTACAAAAGAAATTAACTTATTTAGTAGTAGTAAATGCAATAAAATACACAAAAGACAACATAGACTTCTATAAGTATTATAATTATGACTTTTATAGATTAAAGAACGAGCATACATTTATTGATTTAATAAAAGATGGAAAAATAAGAGTAAAATTAAAAATTGGTATATATAGAGACGGACCAAAAAAAGGTCAAATTCATGACCATGGAACTAGTTTTGAAATTGATGAAATAAATATAGAAAAACTTTATATAAAATATGTGAGAATCAATTAAGGGCACCAGATAAGTAATTTAAAAATAATCGGTACAATTACGTTTGAGAACAAGGGGCTGCAGGAAAAGATTGTTACTCCGGCCAAACAAAAAAACGTTGAATAATCAACGTTTATTTCTTATTGGTCGGGAAGACAGGATTTGAACCTGCAACCCCTTGGTCCCAAACCAAGTGCTCTACCAAGTTGAGCCACTTCCCGATAACTGGTGCGCCCGAAGGGATTCGAACCCCTGACCTTTTGGTTCGTAGCCAAACACTCTATCCAACTGAGCTACGAGCGCAAGACATGTTGTTCAGCTACAGCACATATAACATTTAGTTGTCTTAATCAAAATGGTGGCTCCAGCGGGAATCGAACCAGCGACACAGGGATTTTCAGTCCCTTGCTCTACCGACTGAGCTATGAAGCCATATGGCGGTTCCTACGGGACTCGAACCCGCGATCTTCTGCGTGACAGGCAGACGTGTTAACCAGCTGCACCAAGGAACCATAATAAATTAAATAAATTGGTTGCGGGAGAAGGATTCGAACCTCCGACCTTCGGGTTATGAGCCCAACGAGCTACCTAACTGCTCCATCCCGCGATATAAATGGCGGAGGAATAGGGATTCGAACCCTAGCGCCGCTTGCACGACCTTCCGGTTTTCAAGACCGGTCCCTTCAACCAGGCTTGGGTATTCCTCCGTAAACTCAATAAATAAATATTGAGTTGAATTTTTAAATGGTGCCTAAGGCCGGACTTGAACCGGCACGAGGGTTGATTCTCGCAGGATTTTAAGTCCTGTGCGTCTACCAATTCCGCCACTCAGGCAACAATGGTGACCTGTATGAGATTCGAACTCATGACCCTTTGATTAAAAGTCAAATGCTCTACCAACTGAGCTAACAGATCATATCAATAAAAATGGCTGCCTCGGTTAGATTCGAACTAACGCATGTCAGAGTCAAAGTCTGATGCCTTACCACTTGGCTACGAGGCAAACTCAAAAGTGGTGGAGAGAGATGGATTCGAACCATCGAACTCGATGAGAACAGATTTACAGTCTGTCGCGTTTAGCCACTTCGCTACCTCTCCATGAAATGGTGCCGAAACCAGGACTTGAACCCGGAACCTACTGATTACAAGTCAGTTGCTCTACCAATTGAGCTATTTCGGCAAATGGTGGGCGATACAGGACTCGAACCTGTGACCCCCTGCTTGTAAGGCAGGTGCTCTAACCAACTGAGCTAATCGCCCGTCAAATCAGTTGACATCATTAATATTACCAACTTATATTCAATTTGTCAACACAATTTATTAATTTTTTTTATTTTTTTTAAAATTTATTTTTTTTTGCTCATCAATCCATTGATTTAGCATGCTATTCAAAGTAGAAAAACCTTTAGATGTCTCTACTATTTTCTCCCTTTTCTTAGCAATTTTATTTTGTTGAAGACTTTTAAAACTTAACTTATAGTGATTATTATCATCAAACCCTATTACTTTTGCTTCAAGAAAATCTCCCATAGAAGCATAATCAGACACGTTTCTAACAAATTGATTTGATATTTCTGATATATGGATTAACCCACTAGAACCATCAGGTAAAGATAAAAATATACCATACTTTTCTATTCCTGTGACTTTTCCAGTAATAACATCTCCTATATTATATTTATTCATAAAATACTCCCTGCATTCATTATAGCATACAAATAACGATTTTGTTTACTAAAATTTCAAAATAAGTTATAATTTTAACAGGTGACGAAAATGAAAAATGAAAACAAAGATGATATAACATTAAAAATCATTTCTATGATTGATAAAATACGACCCTATTTAATAGGAGATGGTGGAGATATCGAATTTATTAAATATGAAGATTCAAAAGTATATGTAAAATTAACTGGGGCATGTGCTGGATGTTCATTAATCGATGTAACACTAAAAGAAGGTATTGAAGAAATGATAATAACAGAGATTCCTGAAGTTACAGAGGTAATTAACGTAGATTAAGATAGTCTACGTTTTTTATTTGTATATTTAATTTAACATAGTTACAAATCATATAAACATACTTTTCATATTCATCTACTCTATTCACTATTTTTTTAATTAAATCTAATGTTTTATCATCACTATTAATTAAATAATCGTCAAACAAATCAAAATAATAATCAGGATATATTAATCTTGCAACAACCAAATTAAAATCATAATTATTTATATTTTTTTCAATAATACTTCTAATATAACTTTCATTATATTTATCATCAAAAAATATGTATTTAAGAAAATTGCTAAAATCACGTTCCTTTACATCAATTCTAATGTTAAAAGGATTAAAATAGTCAAAATATGACATTTTAGCATGTTGAACATACAAATTAACATTCTCATAATTAAATCCATTTAAATAACAAATAGAGGACTCTAATAGTCCAAAATAATAATCAATACTATTATCTATAACTTTATTTTTATTTCTATAAGAAGAATACGTATTCATTATATATTCACTTCTATTAATCCATTTATCTCTCCAATCAATTTTACCACTACTAACTATCTTTTTTTTATTCTCTATTATTAATTGATATAAATCTAATGAAAATTCTTTATATTCAAGAACAACATAATATTTATTTTTATATAAAATTTTATAGTCTCCATATTTAGTAGAAACAATATTATAATAGTTATTAAAATTCATCTTATATTTGTTTAATAAATCAATTTGTTCTAAATTATTTAACTCTTCTACAAAATAAAGCTTATTGTTAGAAGAAATAAATAATCTATTATCAACAATATAATTAAAAGTGTCTTTTGAAAAAAAATAATTATCACATATAAAAGAAAATATAATATCATCACCCAATAAAATTATATGAAAAAAAAGAGATAATATTATCTCTTTACTACGCTAACATTTTCTGCTACTGGACCAATGATAGAATTTATTTCATCAACCATCGCTAATGCTTGTTCTGCTTTAACTCTTTGATCCTCGGCAAATCTATTTTCCATCTCTTTTGTTTCTTCAAAAGCTTGAGTTCTTTGCTTAGTTCTCTCATTGTCTTCTTCTAGAGCTTCAGCATAACTCTTTAATAATTCTAAGTATTGATTATTTTTCTCAACGCTTTCATTATAACGTTTTTTCTGTTCTTCGGCTTTTCTTGCAGCAACTTCTGCCGCTTTTCTTGCTTCTTCTTCTCGTTTTCTTTGTTCTATTTGTTGTTTTCTTAATTGCTCAACACGAACTTTTAGTGCATCAAATTGACTCTTAGTACCCAACTTATCAATAATACCATCAATCTCAGTTGCAGACGCATTTGAAAAATCAAATGATAAATCATCCTCATTGTTAGAAACAGACTTCTTATCATCCTTTGAAGTATCAAATGTATAATCTTCAATTGGTTCTTCCTCAACATCTTGTACATCTTCTGAAGTAACTACTTGTTCATCTTCTTTATTATCTTCAACAACCATTGGTAATTGAACTTTCCTATCTGGTACAACAACAATTTCACCACGAATATTGTCATTTACAGGAACAATTTCTTGCTTTTCCTCTTCTACTACATCTTCACTTTCAATTTTGTAATCTTCATCTTTATTAGCCGGTATAAAAATATCTTCAAATCTAATTTTAGGATAATTAAATTTTATTTCATTTGGTAAATGTTTTTCTTCTTTAAAAGCAGGATTTTCATACTTTTCATATTCAATATTTTCTTGTGCTTGTTTAATTTCTTCATCAGTCATCGGAACATAATCAAATTTTTGTTTCTTATTTCCATCTGCGTCAAATTCATTTATTCTTGCTACATGACTCTCATTAGAAGAAATCTTATTTCTTTCATTTATTGCATCCTCTACTTCTTCATGAATATCTTCAAAACTCATCTCATCATCTAAATCTTTATTTTGTTCTTCTTCATCTAATTTGTTCAAAGCATCACTTATTGTTTCTTCAATACTTTTAACATCAAGAGGTGTGTCAACCTTGTCTTCTTCTTCAGCATTTTCTACTTCATCAAATTTACCATCCAAAACAGCCCTAACTTCTTCTGGACTAATACTCTTTGGCTCATCTGTATCAATATCAATTTTAGAACCTGTTCCAACCACACTTTTAACTGTCTCTGGAGAAACAAACTTTGCTCCATTATCAACGCTATTAAAATTATCGTCTATATTTGGTCTTCCAGCATTAGTAATTGTTTCCTCTTCAGAAACATCGCCACTCTTAGCAATATTTTCAAATTGATCATCAATTGAACTTTTTATTGCATCTCTATCTATATCTGTTGGAACAACCTCAATATGATCTCTAGCTTCGCTTTCATCTATAACTGAATTGGAATTTGTTGAATCTTGATATGTGTCAACATTTAAATCAATATCTTTCATAAAAGTCGAAATATCTGAAATTTGTTCAGATTCAACAACAGGTTCACTAACTTCTTTATCACTTTCATCAGAAGAAACTTCTTCTTTATCACTTTCATCAGAAGAAACTTCTTCTTTTTCAACTGCATCATCTTCTTTATCATCAGCAACTTCGAATTCTTTTGATGTATCTCCATCTAAGATACTTGATACACTTCTACCAATTTCTTCACTTTCATGACTCATAATGCTTTCTGGAGTTTCAACTTGATCATTCTCTTGTTCTTCAACATCTTCTAATTCAGATTCTCTAACTCTCTCATTAATAGACAAAGGACTATCTTCATTAAAAATCTTATCGATTGCTTTTGTTTCATCAGCTTCAGATTTTATTCCTAATGAATATGCCATAAATGAATTATGACTTAAATTATTCATCATATTCTTTCTTAATTTAATAGCTCTGTTTTCAACATAATTTGTAGGAACATTTTCTTTAGAAAGAATCATAATTTTTTCTTCTATCTTAGCAATTGCTTTTGCTTTCTTCTCTATATTTTTCTCTGTTTTTCTAACTACAGATGAATCGCCTAAATTTTTATGAATCTCTTGATTTACAAAACTTTTTCTTGATTTTTCCAATTTTTTCTCTAAACGAGAAATCCTAAACTTAGTAAAAATACCACTAATTGAACTAAATGATTTGCTTCTAGTCTTTATTTGTCTTGGACTGGCTTTTCTAGAAACTAAATTATAATCATTGTCCAATAAATCAATCTTATCTACCATCATAAGACATTAACCTCCTCATGTTATTCTGCTTTTGATAATTCACGTAAAACATCTTTTACTCTATTCCACTCTTCATCATCGTCAACACCAATTAACTTAGGTTCACCAGATGAACGATCTACATTTGATACATAAACTGTAACATTTTCATTTTCATCTTTTTCGTTTTTTGTATAAATAACATATTCTTTCTTAGTATCTTTGAACTCAAAAGCTAAAATAACTTCAACTTCTTCAATTGAACCATCTTCTGCAACTATTGACATCATTTTCTTTTCGATTTCTTGATTTTCCATGTAAAAATCCTCCCTTTATTATTCATATAATATAATTCTAACATATTTTAGGATAATTACAAGTATTTTATTTTAATTTCTTAAGCAAGAAAATACGTGCACCATAACTACAATAATTTTTAATATAATCATCTAAATACTTGATATCATTGATTTTTTTAGCCATCTTATTATCAGAATTATAATATCCTTTTAGCCTAACTTTATCATAAGCAAAATCGCCCATAATATAATCATATTCATCAAAATAATCAGTTATTTTTTCTCCAAGTTCTTCCTTATTTATACAATCTTTATCATTTCTGATGATTTCATATTCGATATCATTAATTACAATCTTTTTCATACAATTACCTCACACATAAATTATAGCACAAATTAACTGGTTTTATAATACTCTGGAATATCTCCCTTAATAATATCAACAGTAAGAGGTTCACTAATTTTAATAATTTGCTCATTTGACGTAAATGGCATAGAAGTTCTTTCCTTAATATTTATATTTAAAATTACTTTCACTAAAACATTATTTATTCCATACTCCTTCGTTTTAATATCAATACTAGAAGTTACCTCACCAATAAAAGATAATCTAACAGGAATACCTGGACCAATGCTACTGAACAAAGTCGAACCTTTTATTGATGAAAACATCACATCAAAAATAAGACCATTTTTTATATTTTTATATTTATTATTTTTGCGGAAAAATAAACTGTCAATTTTTCCCGCTTCTACATTTGAAAGTTCATAATCAATTTTTCCAGTAACTAAATCAACATAGTCATTAATGACCTTTGTATCATAAGAATAACTTCCATCACTATGTCTTTTCAAATAGGTACTATCAAAACGGTTATATGAAATAACTTGATTAACTATTCTAGTAGTAAGATTAGAAACTTCAATATCAACATAATTTTTAAGTATACTAAAAAGTCTCTTGTCTATATATATTAAAAATAAAAAAGAAAGGAAAAAAGATACAAGAATAAAAAGAAAAAGCTTATCAAAATAACTTAATCTTTTCTTACCAATATGACATCTTCACCTATTTTAGCAATTTCATTCCAAAAAACTCTTGTATCACTCTCTTTATTTAGAGAAAACAATCCCTTATTTTGCTCAATTATTAAAGCATCTATACCACCGTGTTCATTAATATCACAATCAATTATATTTCCAATACTTTTACCATTTACTATGCTTATAATTTTTTTTGATTGTAAATCAGACATTTTCATTGAATCACCTAATAAATAATATGAAACAAAATTACTTTAATACCTTTTTTAATTCCTTTACAGCTTTCTTTTCCAATCTTGATACTTGTGCCTGACTAATATCCAGTTCATCAGCAACTTCCATTTGCGTCTTTCCAATTACAAAACGTTGATCCAAAATATATTTTTCTCGACTGTCTAAATCATTAATAGCATTTTCAATACTTAATCTATTTGAAACATCTGTTTCAGCACTTTTATCCTCTATTTGATCATACAAAAAAATTGTATCTCCACCATCATTATATATAGGCTCATACATACTTACAGGTTCTCTCATCGCATTAAGTGCGTTACTAACATCAAAAGAATTAACACCTAATTTGGCAGCAATTGCATCTATTGTTGGTTCAGTACCATGTTCACTATAATACTCATCAATATATTTCATTGATTTATATGCAATATCTTTTAATGAACGACTAACTCTTATGCTAGAATTATCTCTAATATACCTTTTTATTTCTCCTAAAATCATAGGAACAGCATAAGTAGAAAATTGAACATTATAACTTAAATCGAAATTATCAATTGCCTTAATCAAACCTACACAACCTATCTGAAATAAATCATCTAGATTTTCTTTATTATTATAAAACTTCTTTAAAATTGATAATACCAATCTTAAATTTCCTTCAATAAGTAAATCACGTGCAAATAAATCACCGGCTTTATACCTTTCAAATAATCCCTTCATCTCTTGCACACTTAAAGTATCCAAATCGCTTGTATTAATTCCACTAATTAAAACTTTATATTTTCCCATAATTTTCACCTCAAAAAAATTATGAAAAAAAAAGATAAAATATATTCATCTATATTCATCTTTAAAAAATTATTTTTTAACTAAACAAGTTTTCATACCAAGTTTATTGCCAACATACATATCATCGAAATATCTATCACCAACTATTATTGCAGAATTTGAACTTACTTCCATACTTTTCAAAGCTTTTTTTATATTTCTAGTATCAGGTTTAAATGAAAGTGGATAATAATTAATACAAAGTTGTTTTAAAAGAGATTCAACACCTTTATCATATCCGTTACTTACAACCGAAACTCTCAACTTTGAACTAACACTTATCAACCAATCTATATTATCTTCAGTAATATTCTTACCATCATACCTTAATGTTTCGTCAACATCTAGAATCATTCCTCTGATACCACTCTTACATAATCCATCTATAATATCGATACTAAGTTCTTTAATATCATGAACAATAATAGTAGGCTCAATCTTATTTGAAATTAAAACTTCTATTTTATCAAAAAATTTATCAATTAAAATATCTAAAAAATCTTTTTTCATAAAAGACTAATCTCTCTCTAAAAAATCAGCACCCTTATGCCCATTGTCATCGCTTGGTTCTTCTATAAGTAAATCATTATAATTTTGTTGTCTCAATGCTTCATATATTACTATTGCAACACTATTAGAAACATTAAGTGCACGTACTTTGTCTGTCATTGGGATTCTCATACAGTGCTCTAAATCATTCTTTAATATTTCTTTAGGAATACCAGTTGACTCTTTTCCAAATATAAAATATAAGTTTTCACCACTTTTATTACTATAATCAAAACTAGTATGTGGCTTATGACCATATCTAGTAAAATAGTAATATTTTCCAGGATTCTTTTCTTTAAAGTCCTCAAAATTCTCATACACAAAATACTCTAATTTATCAATATAGTTTACACCACTTCTTTTTAAATGAGCATCATCTATTTTAAAACCTAATGGTTTAATTAAATGTAAACGAGTATTAGTCGCAACACAAGTTCTCATTATATTACCAGTATTTTGTGGTATCTCTGGTTGATACAAAACAATATTATTCATAAAACCCTCCATATCAAAAGGAGATTACTCTCCTTCTCCCTTAATTTCATTTAATTCTAAAAAATTCTTTACTTTAGAAAGTGTAACTTCACTATCTGAACTACCTTGTAATACACTATCTACTTTTCCATCCTTAAATATTACAAAAGCAGGATAATTTCCTGTCAATTTAGTTTTAAATTGATATTTCTCATTAAATTTATTTATAAATTCATCTTTTTCAATATTAGTCAAATTAAGATAAACTATAGTATCAGTTAATTCTTCTTTTACAATATATTTTGCAAATCCCTTTTCAAAATTTCTACAAACATCATCATTTGAAACACACATATAAATTACTGATGTTGGATTTTCTAAAACATAATGTTCTAAATCATCATAAACAATTTCTTGACTTAAAGTTCCACGTATAACAGGAGTTTGTTTCTTATAATCATCATATACTTTATACCATCTGCACAAATAAAAAGTCAAACCTATTCCAGCTAAAAAGATAATAGCTAGAATAAAATAATTCTTTACTAAATTTTTTTCTTTCTTTGTTTTCGCTTCTGCCATATATTAATCACTCCCTATAATTTATTTTAGCACATAATTAATTTTTTTTATATATCAATTTAAATTATTGATAAGATTTTATAATTTTAATAATTTCTTCATAACTTTCATCATAAAAATCAAGTCTAATTATACAATTTTTTAAGTTATTTCTTTCAAAGTTTTCATAATTTAATATATGAGTATTAATACCATCATAGAACACAGGGAATAATCTATTCTTAAAATCTTTTAATTTATACTTAGAAATATCAGTTGAAATATTCAAAATATTTCCTTTTATAATCATATTTTCGACTCTTCCATATCCTAATACTTCAAAAGGAGCATATCCAAATTTATTATTATATAATTTTATAAAATTATCTATCTCTTCTTCACTAAGTTCAACAGAAATAGGAATATTTTTTAAACCATATTTTCTAAGATAATATGCTGTATATACATTAAATACATTTAAAGAATAATTTCCATAAGCATCAATATCAGAAAAATTAAAATAATCAGATACTAAATTTCTAGAAGTAAATGACTCGCTCATATTAAAAATACATCTAGGTAACATATAATAAATATTTGAATTATTTTGATATTTATCATATAGTTTTTTATCACATACATAAATTCTTGAAACATTCATATCTAAACAAGCTCTTATTTGCGAATCAGTATACACTAAGCAAGTAATAAAATCATTAGAACTACATTTAGACTCACTCTTTTCAAAAACTAAATCACATGATTCAAAATTAATGTTTGACTTTTCTCTCATACTAATTAACTTTTCTGTTAATATTCTTCTTATATCATTAAGAAGTTTAATTTGAATAAAAACATTTTCATCTTTTTCTATCTTTATATTAGAAACTGTAAAAGGTGTATCTCCAAGTTTAGAAAGTTTACTAATTATTGTCTGATCATCAGCTGGAGCATTCTTTGCTTCATTAACACACCCAATCTCTTCAACAATATTATTGTATCCGTCAGAAATACTTACCTTAAGAGGATGTCCAATTCTCGCAACTACTGAAAAAGAAACTTCTATTTTTTTAGAGTCAATATTTTTAAATTCATTTTCTAAATTATAGTCTTGTGTTTTTGAAACAATATCTGAAGAAGATATATTTAATTTATTGTCGACATAGCAAACACTATCTGCTTTAGAACATAACTTCATATCTTTATCATATAAAAAATTAATCATCATTCCACGACCAGAATTAACAAACCTAATAGCATCATTTTGATATAACACTCTTCCTCTATTTAAATTAATCTTTATCTTATCCTTATAAATGCTACTATTTCCTATCACTAAACCTTGATGATTAGGGCTTTCCTGATTCATTAATGAAGCGTCATCTTCAAAAAAAAGTCTACCTTTAGTAAATTTACGATTGAAGATAGTTTTTAATTTATCTGTTTCAAAATCTAAATCTACTTTTTCTCCATCGAGTAATCTCCTATACAATTTTGTTATAAATCCAACATACAAAGGACTCTTCATTCTTCCTTCTATCTTTAAACTATATATACTACTATTTATTAATCTATCTATATATTGTGTAGTATTTAATTCCTTTGTACTTAATAGATATTTTTCATTACTAATTGAAGTTGTACCATCAAGTAATGTATATGGAAGGCGGCAGCAGCCTGCACACTCGCCACGATTACCACTTCTTCCACCAAGCATACTACTCATCAAACATTCTCCAGAATAGGAAATACAAAGTGCCCCATGAACAAAAGCTTCTTTTTCAATAGGAACATCTATACTATCAATTTCATCAATAGAAACTTCACGTGAAAAAACAACTCTTTTAACACCTAAATCATAATAAAATTTTGCAGTTTCATAAGAAGAAGTATTTGCTTGAGTAGAAGCATGAATTTCTAGTTTTGGAAACTTTTCTCTTAAAAGACATATCATTCCAAAGTCTTGTATAAGAATAGCATCTACTCCATTTCTATATAAAAACTCTGCTTGATCAATAAAAGAATTTACTTCTTCATTTTTTATCAAAGTATTCATAGTAACATAAGCTTTTACTCCATACAGATGACAAAACTTAATAGCCTCAACAATTTCATTATTATCAAAATTATTTGCAAACTTTCTAGCCCCAAAACTTTTACAAGCCATATAAACAGCATCTGCACCGTTAAAAACAGCAGCCTTCAAACACTCCATATTACCAGCAGGAGCGAGTAACTCTTTTTTCATAAAACACCTACTTTTCTAAATTATTTATTTCTTTTTCTAATACATCCTTCATTCTTTTTAAAATATCTACTTCACTAGCCATTTTATAATTATTAGACTTCTCATTTTGATATTCGGACTGCAATTGTTTAAAATAAGCATTAGTTGATAATACCTGGGCAACTAACATCAACCAGTTTCCTAAAGCATTTTGTTCACTAGCAGACAAATCATCAAGAAGTAAATATCCAACAGCAACAGCACTTAAAGATGAAATTTTAGGAGAAATATTTTTTGAAAACATTTTCTTCACCTATAAAAAGTATATTATTTTTTTACTAAAACATGCTCTGATTCACCTAAACTCATATTATGAAAAGAAACAATATTATGATTACTTAAAAATATGTCTTTAAATGCATATTCAATAGTATTATTTATTACTATTCCATTAGCAATAAAATATAAAATGTCATCTCTGTATGACTCAAATCCATTATCCTCATATACATACGCTACAAGAGTATCAGGAGTAAGTAAATTTCTTATTTCTTCAATATTTGTATCTCTTGAAATAAAAATATATTTAAGTGGAATATTTTTATATGCTAAATATTTATTCATTCCATTAAAGGTACAAGAAAATTTCGGTAAATTATTTTTCTTAATATATTTAGACATTCTATCTTCATACCTACTGTAATAACTAAAATCTCTAAATAAGGAATATATCGTATTTCTTAATCCTAAATTACTCCATCTAACAATCATTGGATTACCAATTAATCTAACCTTTGTTAAACTGTCATCTAAATCAATAACGTTTACATCCAAATTATCGTCTACTAATACATTTCCTAAATGAATATCTAGAGGATATATATTATTTTTATGCAAATCACTTACACATTTTATAAGTTTTTTAGAAATTATAGTTTTCTCTCTAACATCTAATTTATCCTGTTTATCTCTTAACATATCTCCTTCAACATAATTACTAATAACTCCTCTAAACTTACCATCAATATAAATAAAATCAGTAATCAAATTACAATTTTTAATTTTACCACTTAAACTTTTTAACTTATTAAGTCTATACTTGTTATAAAAGGTTCTATCAAGTGATGGATTATCATGATAATTATAATATGGTCCTTTTACCTCTTCTTTATATAGTTTGTATATAACATTTCCATTTCTATATAAAGTACCAAAATTACCAGCACCAACAAACTCTAAATTTTTAATGTATTCTTCAGTTAACTCCATGTTGCATCCCCCAATACGCATATTATAACAAATTTAAGCAAAAAAAAGAAGTCTAAGACTTCCTCAATATTAATAATTTTCGCTCTTTAATTCAAAGAAACTTTGTGGATGAGCACAAACAGGACATACTTTTGGAGCATTCTTACCAACTACAACATGTCCACAATTTCTACAAATCCAAATTGAATCTCCATCTTTTGAGAAAACAACTTCATCCTCAATATTTTTAAGAAGTTTTCTATATCTTTCTTCATGATGTTTTTCAATTTCTCCAACCATTCTAAATTTTGCTGCTAATGCTTTAAATCCTTCTTCTTCAGCAACTCTTGCAAACTCATCATACATATCTGTCCATTCATAGTTTTCACCATCTGCTGCTGCTTCCAAGTTTTCAACTGTTGATGGAATTTCTCCACCATTAAGTTCTTTAAACCACATTTTAGCATGTTCTTTTTCATTATTTGCTGTTTCTTCAAAAATAGCAGCTATTTGTTCATATCCATCTTTTTTTGCTTTACTTGCAAAATAAGTATATTTATTTCTAGCTTGACTTTCTCCTGCAAAAGCAGTCATTAAATTTTGCTCAGTTTTACTTCCTTTTAATTCCATATAAATAACCTCCTAAATCATATTTACAAAACTTATTATATCATGGAAAAAGTTAATGTCAATTAAAAATAAAATGAATATAATACAACAGGTGATATGATGAAAACAAAGCATACTTTTTTTTGCAGATGTAATACTTGCAAGCAAAAAAGAAGAAATAATATATTCTTCTTATCAAGTGTTTTAGTAAATTTAATAATTATTTTTTATCAGTTATTACTACTAATATTTATCACAACAAAACTAAATGTTATTATCCTCTTCTTCGAGTTTATTCTCATTTGTTTTCTCATTTTCTTTATCTTTCTCTGATATAAAATTAAAAACTTTATTTACATAATCAAGTAAACTTCTAACTCTAAAACAATTATTAAAATTAGTAGATGAAAAATCAACTTTCCAAACAATACTTATTAAACATAAAAATAAACTTAAATTACAATCATTAACAGAAAGATTATAACAATATCTATCAAATAAACTAATAAGATTCGCATAATAATAATTCTTGAAAAATAAATCTAGGTCAAATAAAGATATACCCTTACTATAATAATTAAAATCAATAAAACTACCATCGAAATTATCACTACTTACCTTGTTAATTAGTACACACATATGAAAATCCTTATCACAATTATTTAAACTATCTAATTTATATAATGAATAGTCAAGTAACTTATATATCATACTAATATTATTTATTAATAAAAATTCACCAGGAGATGGGAACTTTTTCTCCTCTATTTTACTTTGCAATCTTAAATAATATTTATAAGTATCATCTATTTTTAAATACAAATAATTATATAACTTATTAAAATCATCATCACTTATTGCATCATATTCCATAGTTTTTTTATGTAATAAAGAAAGACAATCTATAAACATATTTAAATCAATTTCAGAAACTTTATTAACATCATAATCATTACTTAATAAATATATTTCATAAGAATCATTATTTAATGGGTATTTAAAAAAATTAAAATCAACTCTTCTAAAAAAATCAAACAACTTATTTTTATCAATTTTTTTATCGAGAACAATATAGTTATTAGCAAACGTCTCTATATAAACATTACTATTAATATAAGAAATCTTAGTAATATTACTAAGATATTTATTTATAACATCATTCATTTACTAAAGGAATTATTAACTTAGTTCCAATAGATAAGTCTTTTAAATCATTGTACTTTTCTAACTCTTCAATCGTCGTGTTATATTTAGTAATAATTGAATTTATTGTTTCATTTTCTCTTACAATATATACAAGTAATGTTCCATAAGTCTCACTATCTTCATTAATATTAAAAATACTAGTATTTTCCACTTTATCATCCTTATTTATATCAACTGTTTCTGCTACTTCTTTTTTATTTACAACAATATCATCTCTTTTATCATGTTTTACTTCATTATTTTCTTTTAATAAAACATCACTTTCTAAAGTATCAGTATCATTAATAACCTCATTATTAATTACCTTATCAATATCTTCTTTAATAGGTATCTCAATTTCAGAAACATCACCATCACATTCTCTACTTTCATCAAGTAATTCTAACCCTTCAATTAATAGTTCAATATTACATAACATAATATTTTCATCCATCATTTTATATGTAAAATTACTAATCTCAACCTTACTAGTACTTATATCTAATTTTTCAGTTAAACTAATTTCTATTGGTAACTTGTAGTTAAAATCTTCTTCTAATCTAGATGCTTCTGTCAACTTATATTTACCAGATAAAATAAGATTACCCTCAATACTAGACTCATTAATAAATTTTAAATCTTCTTCTAAAGAAATCGCACTTATTTCTCCAACCATAGTAGGAAAATCAATTCTTTTTTCAAAATTTACATTCTTTCTCATAACTACCTCCTAAAAAATAGTATGAAAAAAGAAGAATTATTATTCTCCTATTTTTTTTAAATATACTTTTGCATCTCTCGCATAACTTCTTTGAAGTCTACCAAATATAACATGTTTTTTAGATATTTCGTCTAATTTATTCATAGCTCTTTCAAGAACTTTTTCATCTTTAAATATTGCAGGCATTTCACTCATTAAAAGATTAAGTGATGGAATATACATATCTTCATTAGGAATTTCATCTTCTTCTTCAAAAAGAGATAAAACAACACCTGCATCATATACCATTGTATAAGAAAGGTCTTCCCTATCTGTTAATAAAACTTTACGTTTTTCACTTTGTTCGTTTAAATAAACTGATATCTTTTCTTCTTTCACATTATTTGACAATAACCTCATAGAATTAACTTCTAAGATTATTTCATTAACAAGTCCATATAAAATAGTATCATCTTTACAATCAAATCTATGTAAATCTAAAACATCATAAATTTTATTTGGAAGAGTTTCATCTAACAAAATAAATTCTGGTTCATTATCTAAAATATAAATAAGAGAATATACAAAATACTCATATAAATCAATATTACCATATAACTCTTTCAACTGTTCTGTATCATAACCAATTAAATGATTCTTTAAATATAAAGCATCAATATAAGAATCAATCTCATCACTTTCTGATACCTCATCTGTTAGTTCAATAATATTTTCATCCGAGTTTTTCACATTTTTTACATCATTATCCATCATCTTTCACCAAACAATTCTTTATACACTTCCATATAATTCTTTACTTTTATAAACTCAATATCATTTCTGATATTTTCTGGTATATCATCTAAATCTCTTTCATTCTCTACTGGTATAAATACTTTTTTTATGTTTGCTCTATGAGCACCAATTACTTTTTCTTTTAATCCACCAATAGGTAAGACTCTACCTCTTAAAGTAATCTCACCGGTCATTGCAATCTTATTCGAAACAATTCTTTTTGTAAATAAACTAATAAGCGTTGAAGTGATAGTAATACCAGCACTAGGTCCATCTTTATTTACAGCACCTTCTGGTACATGAATATGAATATCATTATCACTAAACAAATTACAATCTATTCCAAAAATATCCATATTTGATTTTATATAATCAAGAGCTATATGACAAGACTCTTGCATTACATCACCAAGAGAACCAGTTAAAACTAAATTTCCTTTTCCTTTAAATAATGTTGCCTCAATTGGAAGAATATCTCCCCCAAAAATAGTATACGCCATACCATTGACAACACCAATATCACTATCATCTAATTTTTCTACATAAGAATATTTCGGTTTCCCTAAAAGTTCTATAATTAAATTTTTATCAATTACATAGAAAAATTTTTCTTTACTAAGTAATAATTTCTTTACAATTTTCCTAAACAATGAAGCAATTACTCTCTCAAGTTCACGTACTCCTGCTTCCTTAGTATAATTTCTAATTAAATACATAATAGCATCATCATTAAAACTAATTTGAAGAGATGTAAGTCCATGTTCTTCCATTTCTCTTGGAATTAAATGTTTATTAGCAATATCAAGTTTTTCATATTCTGTATAACTTGAAATATTAATCATTTCAAGTCTATCTCTTAATTCATAAGGAATTTGTTCAATATAATTCGCAGTTGCAATAAACATAACTTTTGATAAGTCAAAATCTTCTTCAATGTAATGATCAAAAAACTTGTTATTTTGCTCTGGGTCTAATACTTCAAGTAAAGCACTAGCAGGGTCTCCCTTAATATCTTTTGTCATCTTATCGATTTCATCAATTATAAACACAGGATTTGCTGTTCCAGCTTTTCTAATACCTTGAATTATTCTTCCTGGATTTGCTCCAATATAAGTTCTTCTATGTCCAACAATTTCAGCCTCATCATTAATACCACCAACACTAATTTTAGCAGTCTTTCTATTTAGACTTTTTGCAATACTAAGAGCAAGACTTGTCTTACCAACACCAGGAGGCCCAACTAAACATAATATAGGACTTCTCAAATTATTAGTATTTTGCTTAACTGCAAGATACTCTAAAACCCTATCTTTCACATCTTCTAAAGCGTAATGTGAAGAATCAAGTATATCTTTAACAGATTCCAAATCACTTGTATCTTTTGTATAAGTATTCCAAGGAAGATTAACCATCCAATCAATATATTCTCTAATCATTCCAAGTTCCGGAGAATTACTATTTAAATTATCATATCTATCAATTTCTCTTTTTATCTTTTCCTTTATCTTAGAATTACACTTTAGTTTAGAAACTTTCTTTCTAAACTTTTGAACCTCACTATCTTTATTATTTCCTTCACCAATTTCTTTCTGCATCAACTTAATTTTTTCTCGCAAGAAATATTCTTTTTGGGAATCATTCAATTCTTTTTCTACTTCTGCTTCTATTTGTTGCTCAAGTTCAGCAAACTTCATATCTCTACTCATATCTTCTATTAAATATTTTGCACGACTAATAGAATCAATTGTGGTAATATATTTCTTTTTTGATGAGTAATCTAACGGCAAAAAACTAACAATCAAATCACATAACTCAGACAAATTATCAGCACTACTCAATTGTGATAAAATTGCATTACCCATATACTGAACTTTAGAAATATAGTTTTCTAAAGATTTAACTAATATTTTAAAATATGCTCTTTCTTCTTCTGTATCTTCTCCAAATTCAATTGGATTATAATTAGCCTTAAAATAATTTCCAAACTCTTCATACGAAGAAATTTCAACTCTATCCAATCCCTCAATAACGATTCTTGTCTTACCATTTGGAACGTTCATTTTTAATTTTAGTCTTCCAAGAATACCATATTTTGGAAATGATGTTACATCTATATTATCATCGTTAATTGGATTTACAATCAACATTAAATTATCTTCTATCTTATCAACTATATCAACCATTTGCTTGTCATAGTTGTTATCGTATTCAATTCTAACTTCATTGTTAGGGAAAATTACCATGTCATTTATAATCATAACTAATAACTTTTCATTCATCGTTACTTCCCCTCCAAATTTTAAATACTGCTTACTATTATATAATAATTTGATTTTTTTTCAAGGAAAAAGCCCCAATTTAAAAAAATTTATCTAATAATTTTCTGATATAAATAAATTTTATATAAAAATAAAGAACAAAAGTAAAGTATAAATATTGAAATACTAATATAGAAAAATTAGAGAACAAAAGATGTTAAATAAACATCTATTTCTTAATATACATATAATTTTTACCATCAGCAAATTCATGTAACTGAAAGTTCTCTTCAAAAATTTCTCTCTCACTTAAAACTCCAGATTTACTTCTATTTACTAATCTAGAACAAATTACTTTTCCATTATCCTTAAGTAGTGACAATAAATTATCTTTTGCAATAGTAATCTTACTACTATCTTCACGAGCCCAATCAAGAATATTTGATATATATAAATAATCATATTTCTTAGTAATTAAATCTCTATTATTTCTAAATAAATCCATATTATAAAAAGTAAAATCAGAGTCTACTATTTTCTTTAATTGACGAACATTTTGAAATAAAGTATTACCAGATGGCTGAGCATCAACATCATAAAAAAGTTTTGAAAAGTCACTTCTATTTGATACATGTCTCTTAAAAAAATCTAATACTTTTTTCTCTAAATCACTACTGACCTCTACTTTTTCTAATAAATTTTCAACATAAGAATCATCATAAAAAATATCAGGGTAAACATCATTATTATATTTAATTGACCATTTCCTTAAAAAATAATAATACATTGTAAGTCTATTAAAATCAAAAGAATCAACTTTCTTTGCATCAAGTGCTTTAAACATAAAATATTGATCAGCTGATGCAAGTACTGATAAGACATCTTTATCTGTAAAGTCTTCTTCTAATAAAACATCACTAATATCTTCATTAATTTGATAATATACCTTATCATATCCATTAACCATCTTATCATCCATAATTACACGACTTGCCAAATAATCTTTAAAATAAATATCTTTTTCCATAAAAGTCCCCTCTTTTTAGTCACATATTATAAACTATTTTTGCAAATTTTGCAAAAAAAAGAGGACTAAGTCCTCAAAATATTATTTAGAAATTACTTCACAAATTAATCTACTAATTTCAGTAGGATTATCAATTGGAAGTCCAGCAATCATTCTTGCTTCACTATAAAGTATTTGGGTATACTTCTTAAATTCTTCTTTATCATTTTCATACAAATCTTTTAATTTCTCAGCAATTGGATGTTTCTCATTAATTTCAAGAATTGTTTGTGCTTTAATTCCCATATCATTAGGCATTGCATCAAATACTTTTTGCATTTCAATTGATACATCACCTTTAGTAGTTAAACATACTGGATGAGATTTTAACTTATTACTAAATTTAACTTCATTTACATCTTTAATCTCATCATTCATTGCTTTTAATAAATCTGAATTATCTTCATTTACTTTTTTATTTTCTGCTTTTTCTTCTTCTGTTTCTAAATCAAGTGAACCATCACTTACATTTGCAAACTTCTTCTCTTCATATTCAGAAATTGCAGTTACACAGAACTCATCAACATAATCAGTTAAGTATAAAATATCATAATCTTTATCTTTTACTTGCTCTACTTGAGGTAAGGCATTAATCTTTTCAATTGATGCTCCTGATGCATAATAAATTTTATCTTGTCCTTCTGGCATATTATCAACATATTCTTTTAAAGTAACAAGTCTTTCATGTTTAGATGAATAAAACATTACTAAATCTTTTAATTTATCTTTATCTGCTCCATAGTTATTATAAACTCCATATTTTAATTGAACACCAAATGTCTTAAAGAATGAAATATAAGTTTCTCTATCATCTTTAAGCATTGCTTCTAATTCTCTTCTAATCTTACCTTCAATATTTTTAGCAATTACTTTCATACTTTGAGACTCTTGTAACATCTCACGTGAAATATTTAAAGATAAATCTTCTGAATCAACTACACCTTTTACAAAACTGAAATAGTCTGGTAATAAGTCAGCACATTTTTCCATAATTAGAACACCATTAGAATATAGTGCAAGTCCTTTTTCGTAGTCTTGAGTATAATAGTCATATGGTGCATGGGATGGAATAAATAATAATGCTTTAAATGAAGCCATACCTTCAACTGATGTAGAAATAACTTTTAAAGGTTTATCATAATCACTAAACTTATCCATATAGAAATTCTCATAATCAGCATCACTTACGTCATTTTTATTCTTCTTCCAAATAGGAACCATACTATTTAAAGTTTCAATCTCTTTATGATCTTCATACTCATGTTTTTCTTCATCTTTTAATTCATGATGAGTACATTCCATCTTAATAGGGAAACTAATATAATCAGAATACTTTCTAACTAAATTCTTAATTTCATACTCATCTAAATACTTAGAATAATTTGTTTCCTCATCATCTTCCTTAATATGAAGAATAATTTCTGTACCTCTTTCATCTTTTGTAGATTCAGTTATAGTATATCCATCTGCTCCTTCACTTTCCCAAGTATATGCCTTATCGCTATCAATACTTAAACTATTAACAACAATTTTATCACTAACCATAAATGCAGAATAGAAACCTACACCAAATTGACCAATAATATCAATTTTTTCATCTTTAGACATATTTTCTTTAAAAGATAAAGAACCACTCTTCGCAATAGTACCTAAATTAGATTCTAACTCCTCTTTAGTCATACCACAACCATTATCCTTAATAGTTAAAGTTCTACTATCTCTATCAAAAGCTAAATCAATAGATAAATCATCTTTATCTACTTTAACTTTCTTGTCAGTTAAACTTCTATAATATAATTTATCTAAAGCATCACTTGCATTACTAATTAACTCTCTTAAAAATATATCTTTATTTGTATAAATAGAATTAATCATTAAATCAAGTAATCTTTTAGACTCAGACTTAAATTCTTTCTTAGCCACAATAATCATCTCCTTAATAATGTGTACAATTAATATATAACACTTTTTTTAGCACTTGTCAATTTAAAGTGCTAATTTTTAAAATACAATAAAAACTAAAATAATTGATAAAATTAAAAAGAAAAAAAACTTCATATTGAAGTCTCCTATTTCTTTAATTGTTTTACTATACACTCTGATATACTAAACATCTTTCTTTTATATTCTAATAATTTTCTTTTTAAAAATAAAACTATTTCTTCATTATTATAGTTAGTATTATCATTCTTTCTACATATTACTTGAGCTTGTCTTATAAATAATAATACAAAATTATTCTCAACAAACGACTTTGGACTTTCTACTTTCTCATAAAACTCACTAGTAATATAATTAATATCCATTGTATTAAATAAATCATCAAGTGAAAAATAATTTATTTCGGCAATATCAAAATTATTTACAGACCCATCTAAATTTATATTACATCTTTTTAATAATTTATCTTTAATTTCTTTAATAGATTTAGAACCTATATTATTTATAGAATTTAATCCATAATTATTTTCTATATCTATAATATCTCTTATTGTATAAATATTACTTCTTTTTAAAGCATTTTCTGTAAATAATGATAAACCAAGACTTTCTATCTCCTTATCAAATTCTAAATAAACTATCACATCATCTGCGTCAATAGATAAAACATCTTCACATTTAAATACCATTCCAGCACGATGCACCTTACTTACTATTTCATTCCCAGTACTTGTCAATGTATTAATAGGATAAGTATTTTCCTCACCACAAGGAATTTCTAATAACTCCTTAACTGTACTTATATGAAATTTATTAACAAGAAAATTTAAAGTCCTATTTGAAAATCCAAAAATATCTAATTCAGTTATATCTTTATCTACATATAATTCATCAAGTTTAATATCACATTTTTCTAATAATTTTTCTTTAATACTAGAAAGAGATTTTGAACCTATTTTTCTTAAATTTTCTAAACCGTATTCATTTTCTACATCTATAAGTTCTCCTATAGAACAAACATTTCTTCTTTTTAAAGCATTTGTAATAGTAGTTGATAATCCAAGATATTCTATTGGAGTATCTAAGTATTTTACTATATTATTTTTCATTTTAAATTACCCCTCACCAAAATATTTACTAAATATAATAAAATATAATAATTAAAAATACAAGGAAAAAAAATTCTAAACGCACTTTCCTTATATATAAAAAACCTCACTTATATACATATATAAAATGAGGTAAAACAAATATTTAAAATAAATTAAACTATTAGAAAATAAAGTCAACTAATTCTTTTGCTTTATCTTTTTCATACTTATCTTCAATATACTTAATAATTTTATTCTTAAATTCATCTGAACAAAAAGTTACTTTTAGACATTTATTTTCCATTAGACTAAACGTAACCTCTTTATCAAGTAATTTATTAAATACAAGGAACTTCTTATCATGAACACTTACATCATAAGAATATAACACTAAACATTTAGAAAAATTTTTCTCTAAACTAACCTCTAATCTATTAAATTTCTTAATAATTCCATCACGTATTGCTTTCATTAAAATAAATACTTCTTCACCTATAGGACTAGAATTTTCACTATAAATATTTAATGAATCACTTCCTATAACTTCTTCAAATATAAATCTCTTATTATTAATAACACCATAATATTTAGAATTAAATCTATCTAAACATACAATATCATCATAAGTATATTTACAATTATTAATAACATCATCATTAAACATTAACTTATAATCATCACTCATTAGATCAAAATCAAATGAACTAGTATACTTAATTAATTCATATGGACTATTATATTGAGCAAGTAATAAACTACATAATTCTCCTACTATATGTGGACAATGTTCAAATAAACTAACTATTACATCAAAAATAAATATATAGTCATCATCAAAAAATTGAGTAAAATTAAATTCATAATCTTCTCCCGCAACATGAGTAGTCATTTCTATATAATAAGATTTATTTGTAGGAACTGCCCTATTTCTATCTTTTTCATTAACATAAACATTTTTATTGTTTCTAATTAATTCCATAATATAGTTAACTGTTTCCATAAAAATAAACTGATAACAGAAATAATCTTCTACTTTATCTCCCAATCTAATCGCATCAACTGGAACAAATAACACTTTAAATTTTTCAATCACTCTATTGTATACAAGAGCTATATAGAAATTACTACCATCATAGTCATTTAAATATAAATCAATTACAATAGACTCCCTTTTCTTCTCTAATGCTTTATAAATTTTCTTTTTCATATCAATCATATAAACACCCTCTATTATATTATTAGTAATTTTTTTTAAATCTATTCAAAGTTTCCATAAAAAATAACCTAATCAAGGATTAGATTACTTAAGACTCAATAACACCTCCAACAACATTTCCTAAAGAAGCCGCATTTTTCACGTCATCTTTTTTATCATTATTTTCTAAAGCCTTACTAACTTTCTCATAAGTAGGACCATCCACACCTGTAAAAAGTCTAATTTTTCCTTCAACAAAAGCAGAATAAACCTTATTCCATATTACACTTTCAACATAACGTGATTTCTTTGGATGCATCAAATATCTGACAGTTAACTCAACATGGTCATCAACTATCTTAGTATAAATTATAGGATCATACTTATTATAATAAATTCTATTTTCTGTATTAATATCGTTAATCTGACTCTTCATCTTACGAGGAATACTCTTTATTGTCTCTATATTATTAACAATCTTATAAATTTCTTGTTTATTTTGTACTAAATCACTATCAAGACAAACCTTAATCACTAACTCATCCCATACATATTTAAAACCTTTATTTATATTTTTAACAGGTTTAGATATGACAATAGAATTTGGAAAACTAACAACAATTCCAGTTGACTGCCCATTTTCTTCTTTAGTAGAAACTTCTAAAACTTCAAAATCAAGAGCGGAAACATTCATTACGTCCCCTTTAATATTATCAATTTGAATTCTATCTTCAACTTTAAAAGGTCTTCTTATCTTTATATATAAGCCACAGAAAAAATTAAGTATAATTTCACGTAAAGCATAAATTAAAGAAGCAGACAAAACTGAAATTAAAGTCATTAAATTCTTAATATATTCACTCCATACTAAAAGAAGTGCAAATAATTCCAAAATATTCATTATAATTTTAAATGATTGATTAAGAACATATTCACCCTTACCACTTAATTTATTTCTAATTAAACTTCTACCAACTGTTTTTAAAATAGAAAATATTGCTAAAACAAGCACAGTAAGAAGAATTACTTTTATAACACCAACATCTACTGTTGTTAATTTACTTATATAATTGCATAATGCATTAAACACTTTTTATCACCTCTAATGTTTAATTATCTTAACATAAATATACAATACTTTCTGTATTATTAGCAACTAAAAAATTAATTTTACACAACTTTACAAAAGAAAAAAGATAAGACAAATTATCTTACCTTTATATGAGTCTCTCTTAATTGTAATTCCGTAACATCTCCTGGGGCATTCATAAGTAAATCTGCACCACCAGCAGTCATTGGAAATGCAATTGTTTCACGAATTGAATCTTCATCTAATAAAAGCATTAACATTCTATCAATTCCAGGAGCCATACCAGCATGTGGTGGAGCACCATACTTAAATGCTTCATATAATGCTTTGAATCTAGTTTCTAAATCTTCTTCAGAATATCCTGCAATACTAAATGCCTTTCTCATAATATCTAAATCATGATTTCTAACTGCTCCACTTGCCATTTCAATACCATTACATACAAAGTCAAATTGATATGCTAAAACATCTTCCGGTTTCTTATTATTTAAAGAATCCATTCCACCTTGTGGCATACTAAATGGATTATGCGTGAAAATGTATTGGTCATCTTCTTCACTCCATTCAAACATAGGAAAATCTTTTACTATACAGAACTTAAATTCATTCTTATCAATTAAATCAAGCTTACGACCTAACTCATTTCTAATTTCACCTGCATACTTATAAGCATTATTTCTATCAGCAATAAAGAAAATAACACAACCAGGCTTTAAGTTACCAGCCTTAATTAAATCTTCTCTTTCATCATCATTTAAGAACTTATCGATTGGACCAACAAAACTCATATCATCATTTACCTTGAAATAACCAACACCAGCACTCATTCCAATACTCTTAGCAAAGTCTCCTAATTCATTAAACCAAGAATTTGATTTATCAGCAATTCCTTCAACTACAATTCCCTTTACAGGAACACCTCTAAATGGACGGAAACTTGTCTCTTCAAATACATCAGTTAAATCGATTATTTCAAGAGGGTTTCTAAGATCAGGCTTATCTGTACCAAATCTTTCCATAGACTCTTTATAACTTAATCTAACAAATGGCTTTTCACTTAACTTTTTACCTTGACCAAATTCTTTAAAAGTCTCATAAAAAATCTTTTCACCAACTGCTAAAACTTCTTCTTCACCAACAAAACTCATTTCATAATCAAGTTGATAAAATTCTCCATAAACTCTATCACTTCTAGCATCCTCATCTCTAAAACATGGAGCAATTTGGAAATACTTATCAAAACCACTACACATTAATAATTGTTTAAATTGTTGAGGAGCTTGTGGTAAAGCATAAAATTTACCATGAAATTTACGACTTGGAACTATAAAATCACGAGCTCCCTCAGGAGAAGATGCTGTAAGAATTGGTGTTTGTAATTCTAAGAATCCATCTTCTTTCATAATCTTTCTTAAAAAATCAATTACTCTACTTCTAAAAATAATATTTTCTTTAACCTTAGGATTTCTTAAATCAAGATATCTATACTTTAATCTAACATCTTCACTTACATCCCTAGAAGTCATAACTTCAAACGGTAATACATTTTTTGCCTTACCAAGAACTTCTAAATCACTAACTAATAATTCTATTGTACCAGTAGAAATTCTTTCATTATAATCTTCCTCTGCTCTTTTCCTAATAGTACCAAGAATTGTAATACTAGACTCTCTTGTAATTCCATCAAAAATAGAATCATCATTAGAAACAACTTGAATTACACCTGTGTTATCACGAATATCTACAAATATAACACCACCATGGTCTCTAATATTTTCAACAAACCCAGCAACTCTTACTTCTTTACCAATTTCTTCTTCACTTAATTTTCCACAATAATGTGTTCTATATCTTTTATCCATTATTTTTTCTCCTTTCTAATTCTTCAAATATTAATTCTTTTGAAATATTTGGATTAGCTTGTCTATTACTCTTCTTCATAACTTGTCCAATGAAGAAGTTACCAGCAGACATATTTCCATCTTCAACATATTGTCTAACTACTTCTAAATTCTCATCCATACAACTTCTAATTAATGTAAGTAATTCATCTTTATCATTTATTTGAACAAGACTTTCTTTCTTAATTAGCTCATTAGGATCAACCTTCTCATCAATTGCCTTATAAAGTAATTTCTTAGCAGCATCTAAACTCATCTTACCACTTGCTACATAATTAATTACTCCACTTAACATATCCGGAGTTATAAATAACTCATCAATTTTTATATCTAATTTATTTATAGTACTAAGAATAGTTGTAGTTACAAAGTTAACAGCAAGAGAAACATCACATCCACTAGAAATAACACTCTCAAAGTAATCAGCAACACTTCTTTCTTTTGAAAGAATAGTAGCATCATACTCACTAATATCATATTTTTCTATATATTTAAAATATCTATCTAACTTTAATTCAGGTAATTCACTTTTTAATTCATATAGAAAATCATCAGTAATTGGAGTACTAGGAATATTTGGTTCAATAAAATATTTATAGTCAACTGCATCTACTTTTTCTCTCATTGAGTACGTTTTTCCATCTTCTGCAATACGACGAGTTTCTTGAACTACTTTTTCTCCTCTATTTAAAATTTCACTTTGTCTTTTAATTTCATATTCAATTGCAGCACGTACATTATTAAATGCATTAATATTCTTCATTTCAACTTTAGTACCTAATTCTGTATCAGTATCCTTCATTAAAGAAATATTAACATCACATCTCATCTGACCATAATTACTACGAGCCTCACTTACTCCAAGATATAAAAATACATCTCTTAAATCTTCTAAGAAAGTAACAGCCTCATCTGCACTTTCCATACAAGGTTCTGTAACGATTTCCATTAAAGGAATACCACTTCTATTATAATCAATCAAAGAATACTTTGGATAATGTTCAAGTGATGCTGTATCTTCCTCTAAATGCAAATCGTGAATATCAACTCTTTTTATATGACCATTTACTAAAATATCTAAATATCCATTAATTCCCATAGGTTTTGTATTTTGAGTAATTTGATACCCTTTTGGTAAATCTGGATAATAATAGTTTTTTCTATCAAAAATTACTTCGTCTGGTGTTTCACAATGAAGAGCCATTGCAGTAAATAAAGCTCTTCTTGCTGCTTCTTTATTAGCAACAGGTAATATTCCAGGAAGTCCTAAATCAACAGTTGCAACATTTATATTATGTGCTTCAGTAAACATATTAGGAGCAGGAGAAAAGTTTTTTGACTTAGTCTCTAACTCACAATGCACTTCAAGTCCAATTACTACTTTATACATCAATATCACCTACTTCACTAAAAATATCTTTAAGTCCTGTAACTTTCTCAACATAGTTTGCCATGTTAAGTACAACATCATCTTCACATACTCTACCAGTAATATTAATTCCAACTGGTTTTTCATCAATCATTGTAAATGGAAGAGTAATTGATGGAAAACCACCAAAGTTACCAATAGCCAAATGATTTTCTAATATTAAATATCTATCACTTAACTTTTCACTAGCATCATCAAACCTAGGAGCATAACCTCCACTACAAGGAGCAATCATACCATCATATTCTTTAAAAAACTCATTCATTTTATCAACAATAATATGTCTTACTCTTTGAGCATTTAAGAATAATCTTTCTTGATTTTCTTTTTGAAGAATGTAACTTCCAAGAACAAATCTTCTCTTTATAAGTTCTGAAAAACCTTTAGTTCTAGCATCAAACATAATTTCTTCAACACTTTGCCCATCTCCTCTAGGACCAAACTGAATACCAGTTAAATTAGAGTTATTTGAAGTTGCTTCAGCACAACTAATACACATATAAGTTGGATATATTGCTTCAAGTATTTTCTTATCCATAGAAACTTCTTCAATAATAAATCCTTCATCACGAAGTTTATCAAGACACTCATGAAAATCTGAAATTGTCTTTTTAAGTACTTCATCATTACTATCATTATATGTATCAGTACCACATATCTCTTTTATATAAAATAATTTTCTACCTTTAATATCCTTATCAATAAGTTCACTGTATTTTTTACCATCATCTTTTAAAGTAACCATATCATTAATATCTTGTCCCTTTAAAATATCAGTAAGTATTGCAGCATCTAAAACGTTTCTTGTAAATGTTGCAACATGGTCTAGACTAGATGCAAACGCAAATAATCCATATCTAGAAATTCTTCCATACGTCGGTTTAAATCCAACAAGGCCTCCATGAGATGCTGGCTTTCTAACACTGTCACCTGTATCACTACCTATAGAAAATGGAACAATTCCAAGTGCAACACTTGATGCACTACCAGCAGAAGAACCACCTATCATACGTTCATTATCCCAAGGATTTCTAACAATACCAGTATGACCTGTAGTACCAGTACCACCCATAGCTAATTCATCTAATACTGTCTTACCAACAAGAACTGCTCCTGCTTTTTTTAATTTCTTATAAACTGTCGCATCATATACTGGAACATAATCTTTTAATATATTAGAAGAAGCAGTTGTCAATATTCCACTTGTAGAAAAATTATCTTTTAAAGCATATGGAATACCATTTATTAAACTATCTCTATCCTTATATTTAAACTTATCAACTATAGTTACAAATGAGTTATAATCTTCTTGGAAATAGTGAGCAAGTCTATTAGCACTATTAAATAACTCTTCTGCAGTTACTTCCCCACTATCCAACATACTTCTAAGTTCTGTTATACTTTTTCCTCTATACATCTTCATCCACCACCTTTGGTACTTTAACTTGATCATTTACCTGATGTTTAGCATTCTCTAAAACCTCAGATACAGTCAAATAATCACCTACTTCATCTTCTCTTAAACTAACATCCATATTTTTAAAAGGAAATGTCATAGGACTAACACTTTCTATATTAGGAATATTACCAATTAAATCCATTTGTTTTAAAATTGTTTCAAATTCATCTTGTAAAACTGAATATTCACTATCATCCATATCAAACATTAACTTATTTGCATAATCTTTTAACTTCTCTTTTTCTATCATAATAACCTCCTTATATAAAATAAAAACACCAGTCTTTATCTCCTACTACATACATAGTAAGGGACGAAGACTAGTGTTTCCGCGGTACCACCCTTATTATTATAAAGAATATCTTTATAATCACTCTCGGTTCAAACAAACCTAAGCATTTATAACGGTATGCACCCGACTTATTCTACTAAATTTCTTTAAGTACTCAGAAGTGTTCTTTCAAAATAATTCTTTATTAGGTTCCACCATACCCTAACTCTCTATAAAAGTAATTAAATCTACTTCTCTTCTTCAACGATTTCTAATTTAGAATACACTATTTATAAAAATTTGTCAATCACCAAAAAATTTAATAATAAAATTGTGTAAAACATAAAGTAATGATAAAATTATAAATAATAAGAGGTGTAGAATAATGAATGAATATAAAATATCAGATTATGGTATATTTAATGATGCCATAAGTACTACTAGTAAGGTAAATGAATCTCTTACAAATAATCAGACAACTATAAATGATTGTAGTACTAATTTGAATAATGAAAGTGTGTTTATGGGACCAATTTGTGATGAAACAGTAAATGCCTTTAGCGAAGTTTCAGTAAAATTAAATGAACTTACAGAAAACTTTTCAACAATAAGTACATTTATAAATGAAACTGCTGAAAGTTATAAAGCTGGCGATGATGCTGCTACTAAAGAAGTAACAGGTGATAAAGAAAAGTTAAATACATCTTTATCAAATGAGTCAACAGCAAATAAATCTATTGATTTAAATAATATTGATAAAAATTCTAAAGTTGGTAAAGCTGTTGCAAAATATTCTGATGAATTAAACAATGCGGATTATGCAACAGTTAATGATTCAATATACTCAACTACAACAACAACTACAATTAATGGTAAAGAAGTTGAAGTTACACATGTCGTTATTAATAATGGAAGTCAAATAAATGGTGCTCCTGCTAATGGTAGTTATGGAAATGGACTAGAAAATGCTAAAAGTGCATCAAAGAGATTAAACTCTAAAATTCTAATTAATGGTAGTCACTTTGATTATGGAACTGGAAAAGAAGATTTGAAAGGTGCAAATAATATAGTAATTGTAAATGGAGAAGTAAAACAAAATGGTACATCTGGTGGAAATGAACTACTTCTTAATAAAGATGGAAGAATCTATAATGCTTATGGAAAAACAGCAGATCAACTAGTAAATGAAGGCGTAAAATATTCGTTCTCATGCCATAGTACGCAAGTAATTGAAAATGGAGATACATCACCAAGCTATAGAGAAACAAGAGCCTACAAAAGAAATGTTATTGGTATGACTCAACCAGGAGAATATTATATAGTAACAGATAAAACAGGTAACAATGTTTTAAGTGATACTGCAGAATATTTAAAAAGCAAAGGTTGTACAAATGCATACAGTATGGACCAAGGTGGTAGTGTTAGTTTAGTTAGAAACAACGATGTAATTAATAACCCATCAGGTGAAGGTGAAGAGAATTTAAGAAACATTGGAGACTTCCTATATTTCACATAAAAAGAAGCAAAATTTACTTCTTTTTTTGTTTTTTAACAGCATTCTTATCAAAACTATTCATATTATAAAAGTTTCTAACCCATTCAATTTTTTCCTTAAAAGAACGAGAAAAATTATTAGCTTTACCAGAATATAAATCAAAATCTATTAAATCTTGAAGATTATAAATATGATGCAAACTTAATATTTTAAGTTCATTATCAGTAAATATAGAAAGTTCCTTAAACATATTCAAATCAAATCTTACATTAAGTGGAACATCCTGATAATATATTGCATTTAAACTAAAATCAATCGCATTAACTAATTCATCTAAAGTACTATATTGAAGAACAATATTCTTTAATTGTCTTAATTCTTCAACATTTAATTCATTTATCTTTTTCATAAAATAACCCCTCGAATATTTATTAATTACATTATCACTAAAAACATTCATTGTAAAGAATAATTTATTCTAGTATAATTATAATGAAATAAATAAAGAAGGTGTATTATGGCAACATTTAATATTAACAATATTCAGTTTGATTATAATTCAAAAATCATAATAAGTTACTTATTATTATCTTTAATTGCCTGGTTTCTAAATACTATAAGTCATGGTAAAACAAATAAATTGTTATTCTCATCATATCGCTCATCTCCACTAAATCCCTTATCATATGTAAGACTATTCACTCATAGTATTGGTCATGAAAATTGGGACCATTTTGTCGGTAATTTTTTATATATATTATTAGTTGGTCCAATGATAGAAGAAAAATATGGTAGTGTTAATTTACTAATAATGCTACTAATAACATCTCTAGTAATTGCCATATTTAATTTATTATTTACAAAATACATGATATTAGGAGCAAGTGGTAATGTATATATGCTTATTGTATTAAGTTCTTTCTCAAATATAACAGATGGTAAAATACCATTAACAGTATTATTAATTTTAATATTTTATGTAATCAGTGAATTAAAGAAAAAACTAATTACTAATAAAAAAGATAAATCGTATCATGATGGACATTTATTAGGAGCACTATGTGGAATTATATTTGGAATATTTTTTCTAAATCATAATAATTTCCTAGATATTATAAATTTACTTCATTAAACTTCTAGTTTATATAGAAGTTTTTTTTATTTAATGATAAAATAAATTATATTTATACAAAGAAAAGAGATGTGATTTTATGAAAAAAACAATACTTACAGGATTAAGACCAACTGGTAATCTTCATTTAGGTCACTATTTTGGTGCAGGACAAAATTATGTAAAGTTACAAGACGATTATGAATTTTTCTTAGAAATTGCTGATGTTCAAGCACTAACTGATAATTTTAATAACCCTGATAAAGTAAGAACTAATGTATATGAAATAACTAAAGATTTACTTGCTATTGGACTTGACCCTAATAAAGTAAACTTCTTTATTCAATCAAAAATACCTGAAATAGCAGAATTAACAGTTTATTATAGTAATTTAGTAACAGTCGCAAGACTTCAAAGAAATCCTACTGTTAAAACAGAAATTTCTCAAAAGAAAGAATTATTTGGAAATTCTGGTGAAAGTATCACATATGGATTTTTAGGATACCCAGTATCTCAAGCCGCAGACATTACTGCTTTTAAAGGTGAATTAGTTCCTGTTGGAGAAGATCAATTACCACTAATAGAACAATGTCGTGAAATAGTTAGAAAATTTAATTCTATTTACGGAATGACTCTAAAAGAACCTGAACCATATTTATCTGAAAATAAAAGGATTAAAGGTCTTGATGGTAATGAAAAAATGGGTAAAAGCCTTGGAAATGCTATATATTTAATTGATAATGAAGAAACAATTAAGAAAAAAGTAATGAGTGCATTAACAGACACTAATAAAATTAAAAAAGATGATCCTGCAAATCCAGATGTATGTATGGTTTATTATTATCATAATCTTGTTAATAAAGAAGAAAATACTAAAAAAATTTGTGAAGAATGTAAAATGGGGGCTCGTGGATGTGTTCAATGTAAAAAAGAACTTATTGAAGCAATGAACAATTTCTTAAAACCAATTCAAGAACGTCGTAAAAAATATGATGATAATAAAGAATTAGTAGATGAAATACTAAATAAAGGAACTGAAAAAGCTAGAGAAAAAGCAAAAGAAGTAATGCAGGAAGTAAAACATGCTATGAAGATAGATTACTAAAAAAGTAATCTATTTTTTATGTAATAATATATTTAAAAGAATAAAGCCAACCAAAAATAATAAACAATAAAAATTAGTAAATATAAAACTTAAATATTCTAATAAAGTATACCCAAAAGCAAATAAATTCATATATATAAAAATAAAAGTTAAACCGACACTCATAAGTAAAACACTTAATATATATAATAATATTTTTCTCATATTAAATAATATGAAAAGAAGACCAAAATATATTAGTCTTCTTCATTTGAATTATCTAATTTATTAACATCGACTCTATTTATACTTTCAAATTTCTTTGTAATTTTATCTGTTGTTATATAGACATTTTCTACATCCTTATTAACAGTTTGAATACTTCTAGCAAGCTTATCCCATCTTTCTTTATACCTAGAAAATTCTAGTCCAAGTTTATTTAACTCTTCATGTATTACTCTCGTATATTTATCTCTTTCAATATTTTTAATAATCATTTCAATTACAGTTAAGGTTGATACTAAAGTAGTAGGACTAGTAATCCATACATGCTTACGATATGCATAATTTATAATATCTGTATGATATGCATTTATTTCTGCAAATATTGCCTCAGCTGGTAAAAATAAGATTGCTTGATTTGAAGTTTCTCCTGGAATTATATATTTATCAGCAATTGCATCAATGTGTTTTTTCATATCCATTCTAAACATTTTCTCATACTTATCTCGCATTTCACTAGTAAGTCTTTTATCAACCATTGCTTGATAGTGCTCTAATGGAAATTTTGAATCTATACAAATTGTCCCAAGAGGTTCAGGAGCAAACAAAACAGAATCTGCTATAACACCTGTAGAAAATGTATATTGTAATCTATAAATATTATCATTTCTTTCACCAAAAACTGATACAAGAATATGTTTTAAATTAACTTCTCCATATATTCCACGTGTCTTCTTATCAGTCAATATACTTTGTAAACTAATAATATCTCCAGATAAATTATCTATCTTCTTCTGAGCCTCATCTATTCTACTAAGTCTTTCAATAACATTTTGAAATGTTTTATTTGTTTTCTCAAAGTTTTGATCAAGTCGCTCGTTTACTTTATCATTTATAAGTAATAATCTCTTCTCTACTCCTTCATTTAATTTAGTAAAATCATCATTTAAATCACGACTTAAATCATTTTTAAAATTTCCCATCTCTTTCATCATACTAACTTCTAATTTACCTAAACGTTCAGTAATATTAGATTCATTAATGTTCTTAAATAATGAAATAACTGTTAAAATAATAAGTACAACTAATAAACCTATAATTATATAATCCATACAACACCTCTTTATTCTAAATAATTATTCTATATTCATTCTCTTACTTACAACTTTTGAAAGTACATATGCCACTAACAAAGCAATACCTATATATATCAATGTAGTTAAATCAGTAACACTCTCTATTAAACTTTTACCTATATATCCCCAAAAAGTAGTTGAGAAAACTTTACCAATCAATAAAGCTGCTAAAAACTTTTTCTTAGATATTCCAGCAATTCCAGATAAAATGTTAATTAAAGATGCAGGAGTAAATGGAAGAGTAATTAATAAAACTAAACTAGAAAATCTAATATTACTTATCTTATCAATTCCATTTCTAACTTTAATTATCATTTTTTTATTCAATACTTTTTGATGAAATTTACCACTTAAATAATAAAACAATAAATAGCATAAAAAACTTCCTAAACAAGTTGCTACCCAAGATATAAATACTCCTAAAAACATTCCAAAAGCATTAACGTTTAATGCTATAAAAACACTTAAAGGTAAAGCAGGTATAAAACATTCTATAAATACTAAGAAAAATCCAACTAACAAACCTCCATGAGATACAAATTCTGTACTATTTTCAATAATATAATTAATGATATTCAATTTATCACCTTCAAGTTTTATTATAGTATAATTCTAGAATCTAAACAAGTAACTATTATAGCCACCTAAAACATTAATAGTATTATAACCTAAATTATTTAATTCATTTACAATAACTTTACTTCTACTGCCAGAATCACAATAAATATAATATGCTTTATTTCTATTTAAATATCTCTCTGGATTAAATAATAATTCTTGAGACGTAATATTTATTGCTCCAGGAATATGTCCTTTCATATAACTAAAATTATTTCTTATATCTATAATATTAGCATTATTAATATTTAATAAATCATTAATATTAATATTTTTCATCTAATCACCTCATAATATTAAATGAAAAAAAAAGAATCTATTTTATTATAGATTCCTATTTTACAGTATATGGTTTTTCTAAAGTACCTTCTCCACCTTTATATAAAATCTTACTATTTAAATAAACAACTGGTCTTACAATACAATAATTACTTGCATTTTCTGAACTTACAACACCTGTTCCATCAACTTTATAAACTGTTGAGTTATCTGCACTATTTGCTGTTGCTAACCACCAATCATTATCTATACTTAAATAGTTATAATTTTGACAAGATTTACTTGTTGCAGTCTTACAATTAGGATCAATACTTGCATAAATATAATCAGATAAAGTTAATAATCCTAATTTTTGATTTGCAGTATTTTCTTGACATTCTTCTGTATTATCACTTGTTGTACTATTAGCTGCTCTTTTTGCAGTACATAAATTATATGAAACTAATTTTGCTTTATCACTATTTGATAGAATGTTTTCGTCTTTTTCATCTTCCTTTTTTGTCTTAGAATTTTTATAAACTTTATTTAAATATTCCTTTATACGACTTGCTCCATATGAATTTATTCCAGCAGCATAAAATCTACTTTCATTATATCTATCATCCCATGGTTGTGTATATGGAAGTCCATCATTATGAATAAGAACAACATTATTATTTGAGGTAACTTTAACAATTCGCCATAAACTATTATCTAACTTAACATAGTTATTAACTTCTTCTCCTCTATATGCATAAGAACCATTATGAGAATATAGACCATATCCTGAAGTAACAACATTATTATCATTTACAATCTTCTTATATAATTCTTCAGTATAATACTGATCACCACAATTCAAATAAGGTGTATATAAATATTCTGAACCAGATTTTTCTACTTGAATTGTTCCTGAACAAGTAACTCCTTCACCTGTATATTCAGATAAGTTTTTCATATATGAACCAGCAACAAGATTATTAACATCAAGTTCAACAATATTTCCTTCTTCTGTAGGTAAATAATTTGGATTATCTTTAAAATATTTCTTTGCAGAACTCTCCATTAAATTTTCTATATCAGCATAATCATATGTTTTATGCATTAGTAAAGAACATAAATATAGAATAAATAATAATAAGATAGTTCCACCAACAATAAATCCCATTACTAAAAACATTCTTTTTCTTAAATCATTTGAAGAAGATTTGTTAGGTTTATCATCGTCATCATCTAATTCAATTTCTTCTTCATCTTCTTCTATTTCAACATCTTCTTTTTTAGGTTTTTTTACTATATTAAAGTTAGTATTCATATTTATCTTCCTTTCTAATTATCAAAGAAATCATCGAAAAAATCATCATCACTTTCATCATCTAAATCAAGATTAGGTAATGGTTTAGGCTTTTCAACAACTGATGTTTCTTTAACAGCAGGTTTTTCGCTATATATATCATTAATACTATGAATTGGTGTTGTTGCAACTGTTGCAGGTGCAGTTGTTGGTTGAACAAGACTCTCTTTTTTCTTTCTTTCTTCCTCTTCTTTTTTCTCTTCTGCTTCAAGTTCAGCAATCTTAGCATCAATTTTCTTAACTAATTCGTCAACATCAAATCCAAAGTCATCATCATTGCTACTATTACTCATAAATGGATTAGATGGAGCAGTTGTTGGTACACTAGTAATTGGTGTTGTTGGAATGCTTGGTGCTCTAGTTGTAGGTGATTCTTTTGGAATTTCAAATGGATTAAAGGCTCCATTTGCTTCCATTTGCTTTTTAAATGTTTCAAAGTCAGGTATTCCCCTAACACTAGTATCAGCACTACTCTCGCGAGGCTTTGATGTAAAATCAGGTATATTATTTCTTTCTTGTTCTTTTCTGATATTTCTAGCTGCTTGTAACTCAGGTGGTAAAGAATTATGTGCTTCATTATTTCTAAACATTCCTGGAAGTTTTGGAAGTGAAGTATTTTCTTTATCTTGTTGATCAGCTGAATTCATCATTTCTAATAGTTTTTTCTTCTTTTGATTCTTAACGAATTCTTTAATATCAAATGTTTTTAATTCTTGTTTCTTTCTTACTGGATATTTAGCAGGAGGATATTTTGTTCCCCAATCTAATTTAAAGAATGGTGTAAATTTAGTTTTAAATGGTTGTTTTCTCATACGTAAAATAATAACTTCAAATTGTTTCATTCTTTGTAAGTCAGAAACCGTAACCAAAGGAGTTGACGCAGTCTTATCATCTTTCTTAGACTTAACCTCACCACACATCTTAGATATTTCTTCTAAGGCTTTTAATTCTGTAGTAATTAAGTAAACAATGTTACCACAGTTACCACGAATAGTTTCGGCTTCTTCTTTTCCATAAACATCGTCTAACTGTGCAAAGTTCTGAATAATCATTGTAAAACGAATATGTCTTGAACGTGCTGCCGTAATCATTGTAGTTACATCTTTTAATGGCGGCATGTTTGCAAACTCATCAAGTAAGAAGTTTGTTCTAACTGGTAATGCTCCACCATTTTTTTGAGCAACATTAATTAATGTTTCATAAATTTGTTTTAATAAAATAGTAACTAATGAATGATATGTTTTCTTTTCATCTTGAATAACTATAAATACTGCTGTAGGTCTTTCACCTATACTTTCCAAATCAATATCACTATGTGATAGCATTTCAGATAAGTTTTCACGAGAGGCAAATAACTTAACCTTTTGTTTAAATACTGATAAAATACTTCCCTTTGTTTCATTAGGTGCCATAATTGTACTTGATGCATTAATAGCAGCAGGACTAGCTGGGTCTTTTGCACCAAAATACTCTTTTATATATGTAGAACCACCAAACTTTTCTTCACCAACAGTAGTTGCAAGTGAAATACTATTAATGTTTATTTCTTCTGGTTTTGCATCTTCAAATAAACCTAAGGCAACTCCTGAGAAGTAGTCAGCTGAAGTTTTCTCCCAGAATGGATCAGCATTCTTATTAGAAGAATCATACAAAATATTTAAAGCTAAGTCATCAAGCAACTCTATTGCTTTATCTTGATTACCTTTTTTATACATTTCATAAGGTAATGTCATTGGGTTCCATGCATTACCATTTTGAGGATCACGAAAGTTAAGTAGTAATATTTGATATCCTTTTGCTCTTAACATATTACTTGTTTTTTCATAGATTTCACCCTTAGGGTCAGTAATAATCATTGACTCGCGTGCTTTTGCCAAGTTATAAACCATTGGCAAAATAACAGTTTGAGTTTTACCAGAACCAGTAGCACCAATTACAAGTGAGTGATATTCACCATTATCTACCCACATCTCTTTATCATTTAAAATAATTGGAATACCAGCTGCTTTAGAATTCTTTTGTGTAATTTGTACACACTCTAATTCTTCTTTAATTTCTTTTTCTTTAGCCCATCTAGAATAACCTTTATCTTTTTTATCAGTAGTAATTCCAAATCCTTTCTCACGCTCAAAAAACATTGAACTAACACTAGCAAAAAGTCCTAGCAAAAACAAAAAATATAAAAATAATGTTGAAAATAAATATCTAGGTTCAAATGCTGGAAATGGATTTAAACCAGATAAATGACCTTCAGTTGCAAAAGTATGAATATTAACTACACCAATAGCAACTATATATAATAAAAATACAGCAAACATTCCAAAAATAAGTAAATCTTCAGAATCAGCTCTAAATTTTAATTTCATGATACTACTCCCTTTCTTCTCTCTTTATTATAACGTATCTTTCTAATAATGTCATTATTTATTGGTTAGAAATTAATATTTGAAACTCATTTTCTTTATAACCATATAACATATCAACTTCCTCATCAGCACTATATTTTCCACAACTCAAAATCATTTCATAAGTACCATCATTGTTAGTATCTAAAAAAGTATTAATATATGGTTTACATCCATTAAAAGAATTATTCTTACTAATATCATTATACAAATATGATACTTTTCCATCTTTAACCATAAATACTATAGAAAAAATATTTTCAGGATAAAAATCAATTGGAAAAGCGTTACTAACTACATAAAAATCTTCCCAAACTCCGTCACCATCAAAATCAACACTAATTTTTGTTAAAGATGTAAACTTACTAGATAAACTTATGTTATTTTCATCAAGAACTTGACTAACATAATTATCAACCGTCGCATCAGATGATTCCGCATTTAAAATATCTATATTATAGTTAGCACTATACGCTAAAATATTTCCTGTGATATTTACACCATTCTTATTCTTATCAAAAGCATACCATCTATCATCATGCCATAGCAAATAATCCCCTAAATATTCATTATTTGAATAAACTTTATAAGTTTTCCAGTTAAGTTTATCTATAGAAGACCTGGAAGAAACGTTAACCCATTTTTTATTACTATATGTCCATACCGTATTATCACCAACAATAATAGTTGAATCATATGCTCCTTGCTTAATGTTTTCAACTCCAAAAACAAGGAACATAATAATTCCAAAGATAAAAATTATAGAAATAAGAATAATATATGTACTTTTTTTTCTCATTATATCACCTATCCAACTTTATAATAAGCAAGCGTAGAAGTATTTGCCCAAGGGTATTGTCCCCACATATCAGTAGCAGCACTACCAGGGTCCATCATTTTTATAGTATTGCCCTGAACAGTATCAATTGCAACCCAGTGTTGTCCAGTATTACCTTTTACTTCTGCAACAACATAAACTCCCTTTTGATTAACAAGTTCTTTTATCTTATTTAGTTTTTGTTCACGGCTCATTCCAGAAACTGATATTTGACCACCATATTTAAATGATGGTGCAGCCTGTGTTGCAGCTCCCCAAACAAAATTACCACCAGATACAAATCCACCATGACTATTCAAGAACTGAACAAAAGTACCTGGATTAAAATCCTGAATATTAGTTTGTACACCACTTCTTGCTATTTGCATAGAAACTGATGTTACTAAACAACCAATTTGTTTAATAGTTTTTCCACTATTTCCCATTTGAATACTAATCCAAGAGCCTTCATACTGTTTCCAGTTTGCATAATCGCCACTAGCAGCTCCATTACATGCAGATGAACCACAACTATTTTTTTGAATACTTGTTGCTCCATAATTTCTACTACCTTGATTATAAACTTGTAAAAGTATTTGTTTATAATTCATACCAGATTTTGCAAGACTAATAAATTTATTTTGTTCTGTTTGCAAATATCCAGAATAAATTATATACCCTTGATTATTAACTAGTACTTCTCCAGCCGTTTCATTAGCATAAGTCCTAAGAGGAGAATCAGAAGCCATTGCTGCTCGTTTAAAGCCACTTCCATGATTTAATCCACTATGAACTTGTCCCCATTGACCATCATTACTTGAACAACCTTGATCTGGATCACAATAAACTTGATCTTGTGTACAAGCAGCAACTTGTAAAACCCACTTTCCACTACTTTCTTGTTTTAATGTTCTCCATCCACCCATATCAGCATGACGAGCAAGTATATAACTTCTTGCTGCAACCATTTGAGCTTTGATTGCCTCAGCTGGAGAATCAGGCCCTATTTCCTGGTAAGCAACACCTAAAATATATTTTTCAAAAGGAACTAACTCTTCACCTTCAAGAGGTTGCCCAAATGTACCACCATAATTATGACCATTTCCACTACCACATTGCATAAGACGAACATATAAATCACTTATTTGTAAACTCTCAGTTACATTTCCTTTTCCACTAATGTAGTAACCTTTAATTTCATAACTACAACTACCAGTTGATGCACAAGTAGAACCATCACCATCAGTATCCTTACCAATTAAATTATAATAGTTATCGATATAACTAATTACAGAATCAGCCATACTTTCTCTTTCTTTTTGAGAAGAAGATGGTAAATATTTAGGAAAAACAGTATTAATCAAATTATTCTTAAATGTCTCTTCACTATAAGTATTCCCATCAAACATAGCATCTGCAACAAATTCAATATCAGATTCAGAAATTTTATCATAAGACAAACCTGCTCCATGAGAATTTAATGTATGAAAAACTGAAACAATTTTCAAAGCATCAACACTCTTACCAGATGCCTGATATCTAAGTTTTACATTATTAATTCGTTCATAATATTCCTTCTGTTCTTTAGAAGCAGAATGTGAATAATTACCAGTCTCTTCACCCATCTCTTGACTAATACCTAAAGCATCATCATAATCTGTAAAAACACTAGTAACAGATGCTATTCCAATAAAGAATAATAAAACTATTCCAAGAAGAGGTAGTGCTGATATTACAGCAACTTTTGCCACAGGACTCATCCCAGCAAAAAAACCTGTAGCTTTAGTGTTACCAAATAAATCATCTTTGTCTTTTTGATCATCATAATCATCATCTCTTCTAGAACTTCTTCTACTTGAACTTCTTGAAGATTCATTTTGACTACCACCACTAGAAGAAGGAAGAGAACCATTTTGTCCTCCTCCACCATTAGCAGTATTACTTTGCTTATTTTTATTTACATTATTATTGTTATCAACAGGTTTGGTAGCCTCATTTGCTTTACTTGCATTTCCAGTAGCACTTCCAGCCATTTGATTTTTCATTGAAGCAGCCTTACCTATCTTATCACTTGCTCCACTTTCACTCAAACGATTAGACATATTTTGAAATCTATTACCACCAGGCATCATTTGATTAGATTTAGTCATTACTTTACCTAAACCTTCAGATGCTTTACCACCTGTTAATTTATCAGCACCTTTAACAGCAGCACCTGCTGCCATTGCATAAGGATTTTTAGAAGCAATAGCAACATCAGCAGCATTTCGAATATTTTTTGCATTATTTGCATCATTACGTGCTTTTTGCTCTTCAGGAGTCATATTTTCCCTATTTGCTTGATATGCCACTGACTCACCACCACCTAACTTCTTAATTTATATTAGAAACCTCCACCTATACCAAAGGAATCTAATTCTTCTTGAGTAACCGCAACGTTAATTCTCATACGCCTATTACCACAAACAAATAAAGCTTCGCCCTGAGAATAATGTTTTATACTTTCTTTCTCACTCTCATTTAAATCAATCAATAAACTTAAGTCCTCAACAGCTTGTTTTCTAAGACCCATTACAAGATAATATGACGAGTTATCAAAAATCGCCTTACCCTGAGTTATAACTGCAGGATCTGAAAAGTCACTAGGTTGTTGAGTAATTATAATTGTACCAGTATTGTACTTACGAGCACGTCTTTGTACTTGTGCTAAGAAATCAGCACCAAGAGCATTATTATCACCTAAAAGTACATGTGCTTCATCTACCATAAGTACTGTATCAACATTAAAGTCTAGACATAATCCCCAAGCATACTTCAATACATTAAAAAATAAAGCGTTTTTTACAGTAGAATCACTATTCATTAATTCTTTTATATTAAATACCATAAAGTCACTACCTTTTTTCAAAGTAGTATGACCATCAAAATAGAATCTTAATTCTTTAGTAATTGGTCTAACCTTTAACTCAAGTCGCTCCATAATATCACGTTCTTGAGTATGTTCTGTCATTGACATAAGTCTTCCTTTAATAGTTGCATATACATCACTAAATGTAGGATAATCTGCTGAAGTATATCTTGAAAAATCTGAAGTAAAATCTATTCCAAAACGTTTATATGTATCTTGAACAATCTCAGAAAACATAGTAAGTACATCTTCTTCAATTGATGGGTCATAATACTTCATAAATGCTTTTAAGAATTGAAGAGTACGTGTTAAAACAGTATAACCAAGACCTTGTCTAATCTCCTCTTCATCAGCATCAATTACTATTTCAAGTGGATTAATAAGTCCATATTCTCCACCTTTACCAATGTCAACTGTATCTCCACCAAATGACCTAGTTATTTCTCTAAATTCATCTTCTGGGTCAATTATAACAATTTGACATCCATTTCTAATATGAGTTCTTAATAATAATTTAGCTGCAGTCGATTTTCCTGAACCAGAAGTACCAAGAATAATCATATTAGCATTATTTCTATTATTTTCTTTACGAATTTTATATAAGAATTGATTAAATAATATAACTCCACCTGAGAAATCTACTCCAAGAAGTGTAGCAAGTCCAGGATCTTTTAAACTATCAAATATAAATGGATACATCGCACTTATTGTAACAGATGGAATTGGAGTACCAATTCTTTGTTCAATGTCTTGTGGAGGAAAAACAGGTATTATAGATTTTAATACTTTTTCTTGTTCAAATCTTAATGCAACTGCTTTTAATTCCATCGCATCTAAATAGTTTTTAACATTAAGTTTTTTTAACTCCAAATCTTCTTTAGTATCTGCAGAAATCATAATATGCATTTGAAAGTCAAATATACGAGCTTGACTACCAGCAAGCATAGAAGTAAAGTACTCCAAACTTTCAGCATCTTGTCTTATTCTCTCACGAACTGTTTGGTCTCTTTCATTTTGATATCTATCTTTTAATTCAGCAACTTGTTTATTTAACATCTTAGCCATTTCTTGAAATGGTACTGGTATATGTTTAATAACAACCTTAATACCTGACATATTTGTTAATGATGACAAATAACCAGGTGTAATATATTTAGGATATGAAACAACTGTTAAAATTGTTGCATATTTATCACTTATGAAAAAATCACTAGGATTAAAATGTAATCCTTTTGGTGCTAATTGACTTCTTAGTCCTATACTCATACTGGCATCACCGTTCCAAACTCTGTAGTATTACCTCCATTTAGAAAGTTTTCAAGTATCAATCTTAAATCAGAATTACTTGCTAAAGATGCATTTAATCCACAAGTAGCAAGTCCATTAATCATTTGACGAACTCTCTTTTGTAATAAATCAACATCTTTCGTTTTAAACATAAAATAATATTCTGTATCAACAACATTATTTCTAATAAAACGTTCACCCTTATCAATATCTTGCATAATTAATTTTCTAACCGCAGGAGATGTCGTTTCATTAAGTAATAACTGCATCTGCGACATATATACTGATATATCAACAGGTCTATCAGCAACTACCAACCAAAACTCAAAATCAATTGTATTATAGAAATTTCTAAGTCCAATTAGTATATTATCTTGAGAATCAGGGTCTAAGATAAATATATTTTTAGGAGTAATCTTAACTCCTGTTACTTTATTACCATCTCTAGTAATAATCATATTGTTTTGTATAGCTCTTACAGGTAACCAATCTTCTGTAAAACCACTAACGTTTCCTTTTGACACTCTTATAACACCAACCTTTCCATCTATATGTTTGCCTATTAGTAAAAAACTCATAAGCCTCAACTATAACATTAAGCATATTATGATAATAAGGAACCGGCATAACCAAGAAAGCACTTATTAATGCCGGACTTAATATCAAAATAGTAACTGCGGTACTTGATAAAGGAAGAAAAGCAAGTAATATTACTGTAACTAAACATCCTCCACCAAATAACCATAAATCAAAAGGTCTAAATATACCTAATATTAATTGTCCCCTTTTAGTATTAGCAGGAATTAAATAATTCACTTATATCACACTCCAACTCTATATTATTTTTTTTCACTTGAACGTTCAGCATTAGCCTTTGCTGTTGCATAAGCTGGACTGTTCTCAATAGATGTAGCTTGACGACCTGCACCATATCCTGCACCTTTGTACATTCCCATAGCAACACCAGTTACAGCATCAGGACTATCAAATTGCCTGAAAGCAGAAAATACTCCATCTTTTTCATCTTTATATTTAATTGCTGTTCTTTCAATTGCTTGCATACTAGTATATACTTGTTGTTCAATAGTACTAAGGTTATCAAAGCTTTCTCTTCTACCTTTATCATGAATTTCATTAAATCTACTTTTTTCAATCTCTTTTTGAATTTCTTCCGCATCAGATATATCTTTTTGACTATACATTCCAGATGATTTCATACGAGAAACAATATCACGTGCATCTTTAACAGTATATTGTTTTGAAGCATCAAATAAAGTTTCACCATTATGTGACAATCCATGAGTAATACTAAGTTTCTTATCATCGCTTCCTAAGGCACCATCAAGACGTTTCCAAGCACCTTCAGCATTTTTATAAGCTGTTGCTTTGTCGCTAAGCTTTTGATACTCATTTTTCAAACCTAAATTACTTTGTAAAGAAGCTAAAGTCCTACCACCAAAAGTCGAATCATCCTCAGCATATTTGTAGTTTTTTGCACTATTAGCTCTTACACCTTGCATAAGTTTTTTATAATCTGTCTTATCACCAGAACTTAAGTATGATTTTCCAGCATTTATGCCACCACCTGCTGCACCTCTTATTCCATTGAGTAAAGCACCACCAAAATTTCCTCCATTTTTTGCATGAGCAACACCACTGGAAATACCTCCAGCTATAACACCAGCTCCAATAGTAGCAGCACCCATCATTTCTCCAAAACCACCAAAAAGTTTAAATGGCTCATTCTTAAGCCCTAAAACATCTTTAAAGAATTTAGGTGCTTGTTTTGCGAATACAAATAAACCAATACATATCATAATAAATGATAATCCCCCAACTTCTCCGTTTAACGAATTAATTGATAAACCATTAGCAATGATATCTTGAATTAAGAATATAACGAAATAAACAACTGCTAATCTAACAAACAAATCTAAATAAGTTGTAGTTAACATTTTAACCCATGAATTAAACGCATTATCCTTAGAACCATTTGGATTCATATAACTAATTATAGGTATTGGGGCAATTAATCTTAATACAGAAAGTTTTACCGCACGAACAGCAACATCCACTGTAAAACTAAGTAAAATGAATGAGAATATAAATGCTACTACTGCACCTAGTAATGGAGTATAAGCAAAAACATAATACTCGTTACCAGTTAATTTTTTAAAAAATCTAATAACACTCTTTATAATTCCACCATCACTATTACATGTGGCATTAACCATATCAATAATTTCACCTGTCTCAGCATCAAGTCTAGTATATGCTGCAAGTACATCATCATCTATATCTTGACATACTCTATTTTCATTAAAAACAGCATCATCTTTACCAGATTCATGTTTTCTTGAATTATAATCAATTAAGTTAATTCGATAGAAAGACTTTAAAACAGTTGATGCAAAAACTCTAGATGATGTCTTTAATTCATCATCTGAGTCTCCAGAAACATATGATGGTGAAGTATCAGTAGTACCAAGTATTAATCTTCCAAGTGTATTATTAGAAAGTAATCTATGTTGTAAAGAATATAAAGTACCAAATAAAATACCATTATTATTAATTTGTTTTTCATATTCATTTTTAGCAGCAGGGATACTGATTGGTGTAATTAAAGTAAGCATAATAAGAGCAATTACAATTCTTGAAATTATACTTTTAACACCTTTATCTTTACCAAAAAAGTTATCAGGATTTACTATACCTTTCAATATCGACATAGCAAGTTGAAACATAGTAAAAACGCCTAATATTAATTGAACTCTGCTAAAGAAATTCATGATAGTTGGACCACTAAAAAGAGTCGCAGAAGCTACATTAAAAAACAATTGATAAACTAAACCTAATAACCAAAAAGCAGGTTTATCTAACCAAGAAAATAAACCTCTAATAGCATCAGATAAGACTCCAGCAGCAGTAAGATTAGAATCACCCATTTAAATCACCTCTTTATTCTAAAACTAACCAATTCCACAAGTAGGATCAGCAGTTATTCCAAATATATCAAGTAATGCCATTGAAATAGTCGGTACAAAGAAAAGTAATGCTGCAAGAATTAATCTTTGTCCTAGTTTTTTCTTTGCTTTAGCCATTGAATCATCATCACTGTTAACTATACATAAAGTAAAATCTATACTAGATAAAACTACAACTAAAATAGGTCCTAGAACTTTTATATAATTTAAAAGTTGTTGTAAAAGCCAAGCAACAGAATTTTCATCATTAGGGTCTCCTAATAATCCACTACAATCCTGTTCTTGATTATACCCATCATTTAATCCATTTAACTGATTTTTATTTGTAATTTTATTATCCAATCTATGAACAACAAAACCTTGATTATCACTATTATTCAAACTAATAGCATAAGAATTAATTGGTGTAAATACAACAATTGAAAAAATAAAAATAACTAAAAAAGTTTTGATTTTTTTCATAGAATCACTCCGAATACATTATAACATAATAAGTATAACAAAATAAAAAAAAAATAGCAATAAATTACTATTTTCTAATTCATCTAATTAGATGCGCTTCTCCAGCAAGACTGCCAACTAGTTGTATCACCAGCATCGTTTCCACCTTTTGAAACTAAATCCATTAATACTGAAACTAAAGTTGTAACGAAGAAAATTAATGCTGCATAAATAAATCTCTTAATTAATCTTCCTTGTGCTGCCTTAACTTCTTTATCATCACTAGCAATAACAGCTTTACCTAAATCAATTGTTCCTAAAACAATTAAAACAATAGGAATAAATAATTGAACTAAAGGAAAAACACCTTTTCTTATTACTCTAACAATTGGTAATAATCCACCACAACTATCAATAGCACCAATTTGGAATAAATTTGTCATATAACAACCTCTCCTTCAAAATACATTATATAATTTTAAACCTGTCTTTGTCAATTACCTATCTTCTGAATAAACCAAATATTTTAGAAGAATTATTAGAATTAACAGGTTCATTAAAGAATCCTAATTTACTTAAAAAATCATGTATAATAGAATTCCTTTTTCTCTCATCTAATGGAGGCATATTATAAAATACTTTTATTCCAGCCTCACTTTCAAAATCAAACACATCATTATTTAATAATAAACTTTGATTTAAAATAACTTTTTTTCCTACCAATTTACTAAATATAACTCTATTTCTACGTACCAATCTATTAAGTTTAATAGTACTTGGCTCTATTAAATACAAAACATCCCCACAAAAACTATTATCTGGACAATTATTTAAATCTACCAAAATTATACTAGCATTAGAATATTTAACAATAGTATTTTTAATATCCATTTGTCTAATTGAAAACATATTCTTGTCATTAAACAAACTAAAATCATTTTTATCTATTTCTATTGCTACAACATTATTTTGACCATAAGCTAAAGATAATTCTTTTTTTAACAAATATATAAATGTCGTTGCTCCTGCACTCTCAGTGACATTTTTGACACCAAGCACAGTAACTCCTCTTTTTACATTAGCTGAAACATTTGCAACTACTGCACCTGTTTCAGAAGAAGTTTTTACACTTGCCATCTTAACTATATGTTCAACATCTTTTAATGTATTAGTCTTCTTAAGTAAAAAATTAATACCATTTAAATTTGTTGTAAAATTATAAATTTTTAAAGAAATAATATGAGATAAAAAATTTGGAGTACAAAGTTCAGAACCTTCTGGCAATAAGAATATTATTTTATCAGGATCTAATCCATTAGCAAGTATTTCGTATGTTTTAATATCTTTATAATTTTTTAATGCTGTAACATCAAGTATCATTTTACTAAAGAAAAAATTTTTAAACATTTCAACTATTTCAAACGCATCATATAGTCCAGTAATACTTTTTATTATATCAACATCTAAATTAGCCAATTGATTTTGCTGTTCATTTGCAATTATAACATTCATATTATCAACTCCAATTAATGATTTAAGACTTTTGTATTACCCTTTACAAAAAAAACAGATATTCCTGTAAAAACATTTTTTACAATAGGAATATTAATATCAATTTTAGTGACTATTTCATAGTAGTTTCCAGGATTTCTATCTGAAAGAGAATCACTATCTACTTTTATAGTAGCAGGTACTTGCTTAGAACAAAAATATGTTTCAGTTTTATAATCACTACCACAATTAAGTTTTTCAGGAGAATAACCAATACTTTTGGCATATTTTTCAATATCATCTTTACACTTATTAGCAGAAAAACAATCACCATCATATTTATTGAAATAATCGATTATTTTATTCTTCATATTAAATGCTTTCATATAATTTACGTTAAATGCTAAATATCCCGATACAATAGCAATAAAAACAACTATTATAGCAATCATTACAGCACTTCCTAAACCATCTCTCATATTTCACCTTCTATTAACTTTCTGGTAATTCTATCTCTTGAGTTTCACCAGAAATTTTAAATACATTAAATCCAAAAATACTACTTACAAGTGAAAAATTAATATCAACTTGAGTAATAACATCATATGTATATCTAATATTGTGATTTTTATCTTTGGGTCTAGAAACTATTTGTTTTACGCAAAACAAATAATCAACCTTATCATAATTTGCAGGACATTCTATGTCAACGGGAGCATAACCCAATCGTTTTGCTCCCTCAACTATTTTACTACGACACTCTGTCCCAGAACCTTTACAAGACCTAGCACCATTACAAGTGCATCCAGACCCTTCATATCTCTCAATAACAGAAATGACGTTATTTTTCATTTTAAATGCCTTTGTATAACTTACAATTAAACCAAAAATACATGATAAAATAAGTAAAAATAAAGCAATAAATACTAAATTAACTATTCCACCATATGCATCTTTCATAAACTAGTGACCATTTGATTTATGTTGATATTGACTAATATTGTCCCATTGTGTATTAATTGATTCTTGAATTTTAGGCCACATTATCCAGAAAAAACCAATAACTGCAGCAATTGCAATCAATGTAATAACAGTTAAGTTTAATTCACCTGTAGCTGCTTTCATCGAAGCATCACCAATCCTTTCTTTATTATATACAAACTTATTATATCAAATTAAAATAAAAATAACAATAAATTTATATAAAAAAATAGTGTATAACATACACTATTTAACTACTATTTCTAGTAAATAATTAGAACATCATCATCATTGAAATTAATATAACAAGCATTACTCCTACACCAGTAACAACTAACATTACCATTGTTTGACTTTCCATATGATCAAGTCTTTCTTTATACTTTGTCTCACGTGCTTTATTTTGTAATGATGAAACAGTTCTTGAAAACATCATCAAACGTTCTTGCTTTCTTTCTTGTGAACCAATACCTAAACGATATAAAAGTCTCATCATACGCATTGAATCACGTACAGGATAAGTATTAGCAAATTCCATATATGGATCAACAGATGCATCACCAGAATTTATTCTATCTATCATCCTACGTAAACCTGGTTTAAAAATATCAGGTGCATCACTTATACTTTTACCTATCGCAACAGGAACAGTATAATGTTGAATAAGAATTTCTAAACTCTTTAAATAATATGGTAACATAACATCAATTTCATGTAAGTGTTGTTTATAATAACTTTTTAATTGAAAATAAGGCATTTTAAATACAAACGCTGCTAAAGCAAATGATAAAACTAAATTTAAAAAGAATTGTGCATTAATTATCTCAGCTGAATTATTTCCACTTATTGTTAATGCCAAAACAATCAAAAATGCTATAAATGCATAAGTTACTCTTTGTGAAAAAAGTTGTTCAACATCAACATCTTCACCATATCTAGCATAAACTAAGAATTGATAATCATCTTCTTTTAATGCCTCTAAATATTTTTGATTATCTGCAAAAAATTTATCTTTATCAATCGTATTATTATAGATTAAAACAAAGATAATTATTGCTCCTACAATTACAATCTCCATTACTCAGCACCTACATTCTCATTATAATATTTTTCGCCCCTTAATAGGAAATATGTATTAACAATTAATACACCATGCATCAACACTTGAATATACCACCTATCAAGTAATAACAAATATGTTTCTCTACCAAGCAAATATTGAACTAGCATAACAAGTAAATATAGAACAATACCAAATTGTAAGAAGTTCTTGTGGAAAGAAGCACGTTCAATTCTATCTCGATAAACACTTTCAACAAGCATATCTATATCAAGTTGCATATTTTCAAGAGAATCAGCAGAATTTTGTGCACCTTCTTTTGTTATTTGTAAAAATAATTGATGCATATTTTTAACAATATAATAAGGATATAATTTACTCATATAATCAAGTGCTTCATCAATAGTACCATTATCATAACTCATTGTAATCATTTGACGAACATCACTAAGTACAGGATCTTCTAGTACACCAGAATTAGCAACACCTTCAAGTGCTTTTACAAATGACTGAGTTGTACCAAACTCCATAATAGTATTTGAAGTATATACTTGCACTTGTTCAAAAATATATTCAGAATATACTCTCTTACACCTTAAGTAAGCAACATATGGAACAAATGAAACTGCAATACATGCATAAATTATACTTATAATTAAATTATAAAAGTATAAGTATGAGACAATAGCAGCAAAGCCTGCAAATAAAGTAACTTGAATTGTATACTGTCTGACAGTATATTCTTGCCCTAACTGCTTTGTCTTTTCTCTTACAACTTTAAAAGAATATGGAGCAAACCTATCATACATTCCTTGAACTTGTCCAACAACATATTTTCCAACATTTTCACCTTTATAATTACGATATAAATAAATACCAACAACAAATACAATAATTATAATTAACTCTTCAAAATACATAATATCAACTCCCTTCTATTCCCCTAATTTAGCAATTCCTGATACTTGTGTAGTTGGAATAGATACACTTTGAGGATTAGTCATAACAGGAGGGGTTTGCGCAACAGGAGACTGCATAGTTTGAGCAATCGGAGGTTGAGGAACATTTACTATCTGTGGAGTAACACCATGAGTAGGAACAGTAACATTTTGTTGCTGTACACCTAAATTGTTTGTTGAAATATTTTGCATAACAGGAGCACTCTGAGGTGCAACTGCTGAAACTGCAACAGGTTGTTCACTAAGCGGTTGAACAACAGGTGTTGATAGTTGAACATTACCATCAGTCATATTTGGTAAACTTTCACCTTGACCATCAACAATCGGAATATTTTCTTGAACAGATGCATCACTATTAACAACGTTAGAATCATCTGAAACAGTAGATTCATCAGTTGATGTAGCAGTTGTAGATTCACTTTTGTCAGGAGATTCTGAATTATTTGAAGAATTAGATGAATCAACAGAACTAGAATCTGTACTACTATCATCATTATCAACATCTTCATATTCAACAACAGGCATTTCTTTTGGTAAATCTTTAATAATATCATGAACTTCTATATTTTGATTTTCCAAATACTCAATCAAATGGTCACTAGGCTTACACATCATAGGTTTTCCCATTACCTTTTGATAAATAATTCTTGATTTAGGAACATTATTATCATCAACATAAAATTCTGTAACTTCATCCATTTCACGATGGAAATTACCATATTCTTTACTGTAGAAAGCCTTTATATGTACTCCAATTTGAATATAACGATAAATTGTAGTTAAAAATTGTCCAACGTCCAAATCAGTTTCCATTAATGAATAAAGACGATAAGGTATCGCTGATGCTTTATCAGCATGGATTGTAGACAATATGTTATGTCCTGATGAAATAGAGTTACGAACTGCAGAAACAGCTTCTGCAGAACGAACTTCTGAAAGTAATATCCACTTTGGATTCTGACGCATACAAGTAACCAAAACATCAGAATAACTAGCAACATTGTTTGTCTTCATTGCTACTATATCTCTTTGAGGAAATATCTTATCCAAATGAAGCTCTAATGTATCTTCTATTGTTATTATTTTTTCATTAGTCTTAGTATGAGCTGCCAAGTACTTAACAAACTCAGTTTTACCAGAACCAGTTTCTCCTGCAACCATAATATTACAATGACCTTCAACACACTTAATTAAAAAGTCATGAATTGCTGGAGTGAAATAATCTTCTTTTATTAATTTTTCTTTATTAAGTCTTATTTTCGCTGGAGTTTTACGAATAACTAATGCTATTCCATTAGTTGCAATCGATTGATGTACAAAGTTCATACGTAACTCAGATGACTCTGCATCAAGAAATGGTTTAGCATTATTAAATGTTGTTCCCATAACATTGGAACACTGAAATGCTAACTTTTCAACAAATTCTGGAGTTGCACCTTCAACTTCAACTCTTAAAGAACCCTGAGTTAAAGAACGAATCCATATTTGACCTCCATTATCATAAGAAATATCTGTTATATCATCATTATCAAGTAATGAACGAAAAGGTCCAAAATCTAATTTATCAAATATATTTTCATTCATTTAACCCACATCCTTTTTATTCTTAATTCTTTTATTCTTTAGTCTGCTACATAAGCAGTATTATTATTAATCCAATTCTTAAGAGTATCACTACTAATTTCAAGTGAATCAGGTTCATCTTTAAGACTTTCATTTGTTGGAACAATAATTAATGAAGTATCATATGTTCTCATAAATTCTGCCTTTTTTAATAAAATATAATACTCTTCAGGTACAGCAAATATTACCATAGCAGGTTTTCTATTTTCATCGATATTTTGGAATACTGCTTTACCATCACTATCTCTTACAGCTAAAACTTTAATATTTGCCATTAATTTACCTAATAAAATCTTATCTGCATCTGCAGTTAATTGTTCAGTATTACTTTCATCAATCTTATTAACTGCTTTAAAATAAATATCAATATAATTACCAGGATATACAGAGTTACCATAAGTACTATTAGTATCAACTGCTAAATTATATAATACATATCCTTTAGGATACTCTAAAATTATATTATCTGGTAATTGTTCTTTTTCGACAACTGCACTTTTATAAAATAAACTTCCTTCTGGAATTACAGTATCAGCTGCAGAATATTTATCAATTATCTCACTTACATTAGTGATAACATCACCTTCAAGCATTGAAGGTGGTACCTCACGGGTACTCACCATGCTTTTAGTGATTTGTGTTCCTGAAGCTATTTTTTCTGTAGCATATGGAACAGTTACTGGATTAATTGAACTTTTAATTCTTGCTGTATATGCAACATATAAAACAACAATAGCAAGTACAACACCTAAAACAGTAACAGTATTTTTATTTTGTAAAAATTTCTTTATACCTGTAGTTAAATTTCCCATTTTATTCTCCTTTCAATCTTATGAATTTGCATTATATGATAAACATACATCACTATTATATTTTTGTAAATGATAATCAAGTGTTGGATCAACTATATTTGAAGTTTCAATTATTGCATCATAACTTGTTGTCATATCTATATCCTCTGTCTTAGTTGATCTTTTTCCATCTTTTGTTTCTTGAACTTTAAAACCTAAAACTGTTGATGAATCAACTTTAACACTAACCTTTGGAGGAACTTCATTTATATCATAAAAACTAATTGTATATCCTCTAGAACCATCTACATTATTTGCAAATCTAAGAATGAAACTCTCAACTAACTTTTCTTTATCAATTCTAGGTAAACCACATGTTCTTAAATAATCATAATCCATTGCATCCGTCATTGCAGCGTTTGTTGTTTCTTTTACTAAATAGTAATCAAGTTCACTACCTGATGAATAATTAGTAAGAACATTAATAAGAAGCAAAGCTATAACACTTAATAAAATTATACCAACAGTTAACATTCCTTTATTCATAAATTACACCTCCTATTTAGTTTCTCCTGCTTTTTGACATTCATCAGAGTCATAGTTTTTCATATTATTACATTCACGTGCTGCTGGTCTAGGACGTTTAATATTTGAACCTAAACTACCTAAAAGATTACTTGTATATCTTGTTACACCAGTCTTATCACTTACTGTAGAAGTACCATCAAATGCAGTATAATTCTTATCTTTTTTCGTAGAACCGCTTGTTCCACTAACAGAGTTACCATATTTTTTCAATTCAGCTAATTTAGCCTTATCGAGTGTAATTTCATAATCTAAATAATTATTACTATATACACTATAACCTAATTTTTGAACATCTGCTAAATATTGTGCTGGAGATGATATATAAGTTGGATTTTTGTTTTCACTAATAGTTGCATATGTACTCCAGTTAAATCCAGGAGTTCTACCAGTTGTAGTAGAATCACTATTCTTAGTTGTTCCATCAGTTGATGGGAACAAATTCGTTAAATCAACAGTTCTTACTCTAGCCTCTGATGATGTCTTACACTCTAACGGAGTTTTGTCATCAGTTGTCGTGGAATTCTCTGTTACTTTAGGAATACTTGTATTTAATGCATAGAAACAACTTACACTAATGTTCCATCCAAAATGTCCAAACTTCTTTGTTTTTCCATTAATATTGTAATCAATATTTTTTATATCATCCTTTGTAAATGTCTGTTTATAATTATATATTGAACCTTTTTCAGAGATACTCTTACATTTTTCAATAGCAGATGCACTACTTATAGAAGTCTTAGAAAAAGACTGTAATTGTGTACCGTAATAACTATTCCACCAAGCAGTATTTACATTTTGTGCATCTAAAGGTATACAGAATTTATCCGGTAAACTTCTCCATCCATCAGAAGTTTTTTTAGGTTTATAAGAAACTTCACCTGTTTTATTATTTATCCAAGAACCAGGAAAACTCCATGCCGCTTGATAAAATTGATCATTTTTATTTGTTGTTAAAAAACATCCATTAGGTGCAGGCTCATTTATAATTGTAGTATTCTCATTTTTATTTGTAGAATTTGATTGATCAGTACCTAATTTATCTGCCTCAGATGAATATGGAAAATCAATTGTAACTTTTTTCTTATTACTATTAGTATAATCAACTGAAATCGTAAACTCAGCCAAACTAGTAGAACATGTTGCAGCTGCTTTACAACGATCAACCAACTTTTTATATATTTTCATATTAGCTTTATAATCAGATTCAGCATAACCATAATTTAAATATTCATTTGATGAGCAATCATTTGAATTCCAAGAACAACTATCATGACAGAAATCGCCACCATAATCATGTCTCATAAATCCATCATCTAGGAACACTTTGTATCCAGATCTACTCCATCCACTAGTTACATACCATCTACCACGATTCATTCTACCATTGTCTTTCCAAACAATACTTCTACCTTGTCTAACGTAGCATCCACCATGATTTTTAGAAGATTTACTTATACATTCTTCAATTTTATCATATGTTGAATCACCAGATAATTTTAAAGTACTAGCTGAATTATTATTATTAGATGTTTTAGTTGATGAACCATATACCTTTTTATAACATTTATTTGAACATGATTTTGTATATTTTCCTCCATCACAAGATTTTATACATTTATCATATTCTTTACTTGGTCCACCCTCTGTAACATGATATGTTCCATGACGTCCCACACCAGTACATGTAGGTCCAGGAGTACAAACAGTCGTTGGATTCCCAGGTGTTTTAATTGAATTTAAGTCTGAATAACATCTTACAGCACTTGTTACTCTAATTTTATATTCAAAACATAAACCAGCTTTAGATGCAACAGGAGGACCATATTCAACTACAACTCCCTCTTCACATGTTCTTTTACAACTAATCTTTTCACCATTAGTAGGATTTAACGGATCATAATTGTAAACATATTGATATGACTCTTTTTCCTTACTATTAGGAAATTTTTCTGTAGATATACCATATAAATATTTACGATTTTGATAATATAAATCAGATAGATGGTCATTATATTCTTTATATGAAACATAGAACTCAGAATTAGTTAATTTTGTTCTATCTACTTTAAAATTATTAACATCACACTTAAAAGAACGACTAGGAAGTATAGCATTTTCATCTCTACTACCATCACTATTAAGTGCTGTAAATATATAATCGTTTTTATTAGTACGCCTTTTCTTCGCTTCACATATAATTATTTCATTTCTATTTGCAGGATTATTACAATCTATAGCAGATTGGTTTACTCCAATATCAATTTTAATTTCAGCAATAGGCTCTGAATCTTTAGTTCCCGCATAAGATTCTCCACTTAAACTAAAGGTAATAGTACCTGTACATTCTAAGGATTCAACTTTCTCAGTATCTTTTGATGTTAAAGTAACATCAAAGTCATCTTCATAAGTATTTGAAGAACCCTTAGTATTTTTTACACGAATAGTAAATGAATCATTACCTTTTACTTCAGTTTTTCCATTTAATATTTCACCTTTAGAAACACTAATTTGCATAGTAATATTCTTATATTTTGCACTAGGATTCATATTATATGTAAATTCTGTATAATCTTTTTTTACAACTGTAGTTACTTTTGGATTAAAACCATTTTTTATTAGATCCTCAGAATACTTATCTTTACATTTTTCAGTAAATTCTTTTTTATCAACTGCATTTACATTTTTTATTCCAAAAAACAAAGAAATCAAACATAAAATCAAAAGTAAAGAGTTTTTCTTTTTCATCTTAATCATCACCTTTCAATATTTTTTTAATTTTGTTATAATTTTTAGCCTTTTCCATTTTATAATTATTAGCATTCTCATTTTCTCTTAATAATCTTCCAGAAACAACTATCACATATGATTCATCAGAACCAAACATTCTAGTACAAGTAGTAATCAATAATAAACCATCAGAATCATCTACATCAACATCATACTTATAAATAGAGTTTTTATTTAAAAGTTTCAAAGTTTCTTTTTTACTTAATGAAGCTGTTCCTGGATGTAGAGGAAATTTATAAATTGTACTTGAATCAAAATAACTTACGGAAAAAATCTTATATATATATTCTTTTCCATCAACAGTATATTGAAAATACTTATGACTATCAGCAAAATCATCATATGAATATGCCATCAATTCTTCAAAACGTTTAAATGATGAATCTTCTTTTTTAGGAACACCTAAATTCATTAAATTATGACCAAACACTGTCATAAAATCATAATATTTATCATCTACGTTTAATGTCCAACCATATTTTTCCATTGTTATTGGATATTCAAATGATTTATGTATTGCTCTAAAAATCGGCAAATTAATATTAGTATTTTCTACTTCTAACCAACCAGAAACTTTATAATCACTAGTATTATACTTTTTCTTTGCATTTTCTATATCAGAAACATGAGATTCAAACTTATGTATATCATTATTTGGCATGAATATATTTTTTATCAATAAAAATAGCAAAAATAAAATTAATAATATAAGCAAACCAAATATAAGGACTTTAAATAAATGAAATTTTTTTTTGATTTTCCGTTTTCGATTCATGATACTACTCCCCCACAAATATTATTTAATTATATATGGATTATTTCTAGTTCCAAGACCACTCGTAACAATTACATTATCTTTTATATAACCACATGGTCTAATACCAAATGATAAATATCTTGTTTCTTTATTTAAAGGAACTCCAATATCTGTAACTGCAGAAATATAAAATGAAGTCTTAGAGGTATTTAAATACCAATATCCATGTGACACATGACCATATAAATTTGCTTGAGCACTAAACATTTCATACATGTTAGGTGCAAATACTTTTGCTTTATATTTTTCAGTTTTAGTTTCTTCACCATATATAATATCTTTTTTATAAACAGGTACTTTTAAATTATGATTAACAAAATATGAAGTATCAATGTACTTACCAGACTCATTATTGATAATATAAGCTGCTGACCCTTTAACCTTTGGATTATAAGACAATTCTGTAGCAGCAATTGTTGGAACAGCCAAAACTAATTCTGAACTTCCTGTTATGGAATCTTCCGCAATTACTTTTGTATAGCCATTTTCTACATCAATTACTCTATATAAATCGCCTGATATTTCAACATACTCACCAGTTGATGCCTTATTAAGCTCCTCTCCACCTTTAATAGGCGTTGAATCTCCAAATGTATATGGATCAGTAATAGAACCATTTCCTGAAACAGCACTAATGTTTCCTTTTATAGTAAACATAGGTCTAACACCAAAGTTATATGTTGCATCATATGATATAAAACTCTTGCCTTCATTCTCTGCTGAAAAGAAACTTCTTGTTATATATGCCTTACCATCATCACCACTATTACCAACCCATGACATTGTATAAGTCTTCATAAAATTTTCACTACCAGCCGCTGCTTTATTAACATCAACAACTGATGGAACAAATATATTTACTTTATCAGTATAACCACTACATTCAGTTGTATCAGTTGTTGTATCAGTAATTTTCATATTACAATACTTACTCTTAACAATTAACTTCTTAGTAAAGTCATTTAAGTGATTATAATAATACTTATTTAACCATTCATTTAACTTGGTATAATTAACATTAGAAACATCTTCTGCAGCAACTAAAATTATATTATTATTACTATCTAATCCATAAACTCTATATAACATATTAGATAAACGTACATAATTATTTGTAGGATTACCAGTAAAATTCTTTGCTCCATTTAATGCCTTTTTAACAACACTATTCAAGTTATTTATAACATTAACTTTTCTAGTAACAGATGTTCTATTCTTTAATGAATCAAACGCAATATACTCTACTTCATAAGTACCAACCTTACTAGTATCAACATTACCTTTAATTACAACATCTTTTACATCTAATTTACCATCAGTATTATCAACGACGCTCTTTACGCCTTCTTCTTTATATTTACTTCCTAAACCAATCGTAACCTCTTCTGAACCATTAAGCTTAATCTCTGGCCCAGTATGATCTATTGAAGATTGTAACACTCCACAATCTAAATAAACTAAATATTCATATTCTCCACTATTATTTTTTCTTACTTTTATCCAACTATCAGTCTGATCACATACATTGCTAGTATAAGGAACATAAAAATCATTTTCTAAGTAAGCCTTTGAATATAACGTGCTTAAAGAAAGAGTTTTTATTCTCTTTCCTGTAGGTAATTCATTACTATTAATTTCAAAATATCTTTTAGCAGCATTAATCATTTGCTTTTCATTATCATGAAACTTCATCATTGGAGATATTACTAAATACCAAACAAATAATCCAACTATAATCAAAGAAATAATAAATTTAATATTAAATGCAATCTTCTTTTTATCCATAAAGACCTCCATCAATTTATAGAATAACTATATCTCTTATCTCTATATACAATATCAATACTTAAACTACTACTATTATTTATTTCATTAGGAATTTGAAGATATACAAACTTACCAGAATACGTTCTATCAGCTGCATTTACTATCTCATATTCTTCATCATTACCATCACTATCTTTATAACTAATTTTACCATACTTATTTAAAAAGTCAATTAGATTCTTAGACTCAAAATTATCAGAACCAAAACTTAATTTTAATATGTTATAACCATCTTTCGCAGTAAAATCATATGTATTATTTACACAATCATATAATGTACAACTACGTTTAATATACTCAGCAGTTTGAGCAATATCATAGTCATCAATAGAAATATTTTCTACCTTTCCATTAACTTTTAATTTCAAAGTATCACCATATTTTAATTTTTCTACCTTCTCAAGTTTAGAAATATCTTTTATATTTAATTTAATCTTTCTAAGTTTATCACTACCATACTTTTCTTGATAATACAAAACAAAGTTAGAATTCCATTTTCTCTTTTCTACTTTATAAACAATTATTGTAGTAATCGACTCATCTCTTTTTAATTCTTTACTACTATCTACACAACTGCCTAAATCACTAAACTCTTCTTCATAAGTCTTAGAAGTTGTCGTATAATCACTTACTCCATTCTTTAAATGAAAGTTATCCATATCAAGTTTTCTTCTTGAACTATTATTAGTAATAGTTACATCTACTACAACAAAATCACTATCTTTTGAAATTACTTTTCCAGAAGCATCTTTATCAGTATAATAAGAATTATTTATTTTAATAGTATATCCATTTGCACTATAAATATCTCCTTGCTTATAACTTCTATTAGTAATAAATATAAATTTATATGAATTATAAAGTACGAAAACACCAACAATTCCAAAACAAATATTACATATAGTTTTATGTTCTTTATAAATATAACCTAAATTTCTAAGAAGTCTTCTAAACCCTCTTTTAAAAGTATTTTTATCAACATCTAATCTAATTTCAAATTCTTCTCTATCTGCTTCACTAAGTTCAAGAAACTCTTCGTCCATATTAAAGTTGAATTTTTTAATATCAAGTCCAAACGTTCTCATTACAAATATTCCAACAGCAGGCAACTGACCAAATAAGAATAACATTAATAAATCTCTAGACATTCTAAGATCAGTCGTTGCGACATCATCTGAATAAGAACTGAAGAAGCTTTTAATCATTCCAAGTACAAAGTATAAAAGTATATATTCAATAAATGGAATAAGATATGCTTTCCAAGGTTTTTCCTTATGTCTCAAAAGTAATATCAAAGACCCACTTCCAACTACTAATAAAACAATTGCAAGTTGTAAGAAAAAAGTGATATGACTACCTATTGGGTCTGCATATAAATCATATGTACCTAGTCTCATAAATTCTTGGACAAAAGAACTTACATCAAATATTTTATATGCAACAAATAAACTTAAAATAAGCATCAAAATATGTATTTTCTTAAAATTCTTTATTAAAAACGCATAAGGTTTTCTGATAATCATCTTATCTACACTCCCCTTATTATTATTACTATCTAAGTATATCGCATTTTACATAAAATTTAAATAAGAAACGAAAAAAAAGATAACTTAATTTTTTAAGTTACCTTTTCATAATATATTACTTAATTTCAATGATTTCTACTTCGTAGTTACCATTTGGACTCTCAACTGTAACAATATCTCCTACTTTATGATCAAATAAAGCTTGAGCTATTGGGCTTTCATTGGAAATCTTACTTTCAAATGGATCTGCTTCTTGACTACCAACTATTTTATATTCATCTTCTTCATCATCATCAACATACTTAATAGATACTGTATTACCAATACTTACTGTATCTGTTCCAACATCAGTAATAATTGAAACATTTTCAAGCATCTTTTCTAATTGCTTAATTCTTCCTTCAATTTCTGCTTGTTCATTTCTAGCAGCATCATATTCTGCATTTTCTGATAAGTCTCCAAGAGCTCTTGCTTCCTTAATAGCTTGAATATTTTCTGGTCGTCTTACATTTATTAAATCGTCTAATTCTTTCTTTAAATCATCCAATCCTTGTTGAGTTAAATATACTGCGTTTTTATTTCCCATTTCTCTTCACCTCAATTATTATATTTTGTCTTTTGAGAGTCAAGTTCTAGACTTAACTTGCAATAATATACCATATTAAGTAAAATATTTCAAGTCCTAATTATCTTATCGCTTTTTTTGAGTAGAATCTGTATCTTCAACATCTTCTACCTTTTCTTCACCGCTATAAGTAAATTCGTATTCATCTTCTCTCTCAATATTTTCTACAATTTTCTTTAAAGTTTCAATATCAAAGTTATCAATATTTATCATTGCAAATGGTTCAGGACTTTCTTCTATTTTTTTAGCAGTTGTCTTTTTCACACCTTGTAAAGCATTGCTATAATCACCATAACTATTAATTTCATCCCATTTTTTATTACGATAAAATATTTTTTGTAATTCTTTGATTCTTGAATTCTCTTTTGATATTTTCACTAAATTTGGAATAGTTGAACATACAGCAATAGTTCCAATTGCTGTTGCTAAAACAACAGGATTTGTTGAACTTTGTACTACAGGTAATGCAGAAACACAAGCACCAGCAGCAATAGTACCGATAGCAGATATTCCTGCTCCAAATTTTGCTTTTTCTCTTCTTAGAACAAATTTATCATAATTTTTTAATGCTGTTTCTGATTGTATTTCTAATCTATCATTAATCTTATAAAAATTTTCTTCATTAACATCTATAACAAACTTAGTTCCATCAGCAAAAGTAATTTTATACTTTCCATCTTCTTCCTTACAACTAACAATATACTTTCCTTTTTTTCTACTATCTAAAGTATAGTCTTTCATTTAAAATTCCCCCTCATTAAAACAGTCTAAATTATACCACAAAACATAATAAAAAGCAAGTAATTCAACAAAATTACCGCTTTAAACAACTATTTATTTAAATTATCTACTTCATTCATAAAAAAATCATCTGTCATACCAGCAATAAAATCTATAACTTTTCTCTTATCAGAAGTATTTAAATTATACTTATCAGATTGACCATTTAAAAATATTGTAAAAATATCACTTTCATAATTCTTATTTCTAATATCATCAAGATACCTAGTAAATAGTTTATTCATACCAATAGAATAATATTCTCTCATCTTATCTGTCATACCATATTTATAAATATGTTCGTAATTAAACTTTTTTAAATCAAATAATGCTTTAAATACATCATCACTTAACTTTATATAAGGTTTATTTAAACTATTATTAACTATATCCATAACAATAGTATTAATAATTTCTCTATTAGTTGTCCCTAATACATTAGAAATTGAATCAGGTAATTCTTCTCTCTTTATAATTCCTAACATAATGGCATCTTCTATATCTCTACCAATATAACCAATTATATCACTAATACGTACAACACAACCTTCTAATGTCATTGGTCTAAATGTACGAGAAGTTTTTATATCTTTATAAGCTAAGTTATATTCTCTTAAAAATTCTTCTTTTGTTTTACTAACTGGTCTATATATAGATTCTAGCATCTCGCCATTATGACACATTATCCCATCATATACCTGAATTGTTAAATTAAGTCCATTACCATTGTTTTCTATAAACATCAAATCTCTTACACTTTGAATATTATGTGAGAAATACTCTCCAAGTTCACGTAAAGAAATTTCATTTAAGAAAGCCTCTCCTGTATGTCCAAGAGGAGTATGCCCAATATCATGTCCTAAAGCCATTGCCTCTATTAAATCTTCATTTAAATTAAGGGCTCTTCCTATAGTTCTAGCAACCTTACTAACTAATTGTACATGTGTAATTCTCTTACTAACATGATCATTATCACTCTTTGTAAAAACTTGTGTCTTATCAAGATATCTTGTATAACTAAGAGAATAAATTATTCTATCTATATCATGAAAATAAGGTGGTCTAATATCATTCTTATCAGTAAGTTCAAAATAACGTATCGCATCACTACTCTTAGTTGCAAACTCACTTAAAAATTTTTCTTTATTTAAAAAATTACTTTTTAAAACTCCAATATTATTCATTTAAATCCTTCTTTCTAGAAACAATCTTAATCATTGAATACTCTGGAATATCAATAAGTGTATCTAAATATAAATAATATATATTATCAGGATGTCTTGCTACATCAATTCTTTCCATATCTTCATTGTATAACTTTTCTAGAGTAAATTCTAAATGTGCCCCATTTGGAGTAAATACTTCAATAACATCTCCAACCTCAAAATAATTTCTTTCATAAAACTTTAGTAATTTATTTTCCATATCAAAACTAATGACTTGTCCTAAATAATCTTGATTAGAGACCTCTACTCTTCCAGTATAATACTGATCAGTATAATCTGCTTCTTTTAAGAAATAATGACTCGTAGTTTCACGATTAGCAACTCTATTTAACCTTTCTTCGAAAACTTCCATTAAATCAGAAGTAAGTGTACCTTCATAATAATTATCAACTATATCTCTATATGTTCCAATAACTGTTGCTAAATAATATAAAGACCTCATTCTTCCTTCTACTTTCATACTTCTAACACCAATATCAATTAAATCACCAATATGCTTAGACATATTCATATCTTTTGTTGCCATCGTAAAATCTTTTTCTTCATGAGTCTTAAATGCAAACCTACATACTTGAGCACATCCTCCTCTATTCGCATCACGATTAGTAACATAATTTGATAAAGCACATCTACCACTAAAACATGTACACATTGCTCCATGAATAAACACTTCAATATCAACATTAGTTTTCTTAATAATATCACTAATCTCAACTTTTGAAAGTTCACGAGCAAGTACTACTCTATCAACTCCCTCTTCTTCAAAGTATTGAACTGCTTTATAATTACTAGTAGAATTTTGTGTAGAAAGATGCACTTCAACATCAGGATATGTCTCTTTTATATAAGAAATAATAAATGGATCACTTACAATAAATGCATCAATCCCAGCATTTACTACATCTTTTATATATTCTTTAACTCCTTCCATATCTTCATTATGAAAAACTATGTTTAAAGTTAAATGCACTCTTTTACCAAGCTTATGCGCAAATAAACATCCTTCTCTAATTTCATCTATACTAAAATTAGTCGCATTTGCACGTAAACTATATTTTTCTCCTCCAATATATACAGCATCTGCTCCATATAATAAAGTTACTTTTAATCTTTCTAAATCTCCAGCAGGAGACAATAATTCGATTCTCTTATCCATTCTTCTTCACCTTATAAATAGTTTTCTTAAAAAAGAAATTTGTACTATCCCCTAACTTTTTATACTTCAAAACATATGATAAATCACTACAAGAATCTTTAATATATTCCATAGTATCATTAACTAATTCTCTAAAATTATCAATTCCATACTCTCTCATAATAATATAAGAACAACCATTATCATATAAATCTCTTATAATACTAGTACCATTTGTAATTAAATCTAAAAAGAAAACTGTACCATTACTATCCTCTTTAATATCAAAATTTAAATTACTAACTTTTTCATTAACAATAATTTCCTTACTCCCATCAATTCCCATATCTTTATAATAATTAGAAACTAACTTTCTCTTAGAAAAAGCAACACTAGGTTTACTAACAACTTCTACCATACTAGTAATATCACTTAAATCTATTATTTCTAAAATTTCATCTAAAGTTATTTCTTTTCCAAGAAGAGCGTATTTTACTCCCTTACTATAATAGTAATTACATGTCTTATAATTATTAACCATATGAGTCTGATTCCAAACTAAATCAATATTTAAATTAAGTTCTCGTTTTAACTCTAAAACAGCTAAATCATAAAAGAACACTCCAGTTATATTCATTTTATCTAATTGAACTAAAATATCTTTTACAAAAGGAATATCATCATTCATTAAATTTTTATTTAATTTTACAAATATTTCTCCACTAAACGAATCACTTATATTTTTGATTTCATCAAGAGTGAAATATGTATTGGACTCTACTGCATAATCTTTAATTGCTAGTATTAATCCATCACAGTTAAATTTTAAATTTTCTTTATTCATTGGTTCAACTAAAAGTTTCATTTAAACACCTCGAAAGTATTATAACACAAAAATAATAAAATAAAAAAAGCATTAGATTCATACCTAACACTTATTTTTAAACATATTTTATTTAATCATTTTACTTTTTCTCAGTTTCTGCTACTAAAATTTTAAAACGATCATCTGTAAAATAATTTTCTTCTCCATATATTGAATAAAATACAAATGGTTTATATGCATATAAATCGCCATTTTCTACATAGTAAGAAACATTTTCAAGATAGTCATCTACCTCTCTGTACTTTAAAAAACAATTATAATCACACTCATCACTTGCATAATATTCATTATTTACAATATCTTGATAATAATATTTAAATCTATTCTCTATAATTCCACTAACATTTGCATAATCTGTATTAAATAATGCAAGTAGCGAATCATTATTAATTACTTCTTGATTACTTAAATTAATATTATAACTTCTAAAATAAACCCTTGGAGCATACTCAGTATTATAATCAACTGCCTTTAAAAGAATAGACATAACTATACCACTAATATTATATTGATAAGATATAACACAATTATCTTGATCTTTAAAGTCTTCCATAAATAAATCTATATCCTGATTTACTAAATCCACAGTAGAAGACTTTATATTTACAAATGGAATATACTGAACATAATTTCCTTTTTTTGTTTGATACTTTGTATATATAATAAATTTATTTTTATCTATTTTTATTTTTTTATAATTATCTCCACCTCTTGATATAAGAGCAAATGTAATTATAAAGATTATTAAAAACACACTACAAGCAATAATTAACGTCTTTTGACTATTACTATCCAATCTTCTTATTCTATTCATAAAAGAGGACTGGTTTCTTCTTCTATTAACCATACTTCCTCCTAATTAACACCATTTATTCTCATAATTCCAAGTATTGCATGAGATGAACACTTTTTATAGTCGGAATCTCTAACCACTCCATAATTTGTTCCCTTGGCATGAATAAGTTCATTACCATTTCCTGTTAGAATTCCAACATGACCATCATACATAACTAAGTCTCCTGCTTTTATTTCTCCAGATACCAATGTATATGTACTCTTATCAGCCCACTGAGTATATGTAGTTCTTGTAAGATTTATTCCATTATGTTTAAAAACGCCTTGGACAAAACCACTACAATCTGTTCCAGTATATGGAAGTTCCCCATTCCAAGTACCACCCCAAACATATGGTTTGCCAACAAATTGACTAGCGTAAGAAACAATTGATTTTCCCTTAGCACTTCCATGTCCAGAACCTGTTGAAGTACCACTTCCAGAACTATCACTCTTAGGTTTACCTTTCTCATATAAACTAGAATCTGTAAGTATTGGAGAAGTAGTTTCTTCTCCATCTATTGGGATATATTTATTATTTAAAGTTCGTAAAACTTCTGCTGATATTTTAGCCTGTTGCCAACACGCAGTAACACTAAATGTTTGTGGCATCATACCTAATACCGCATTTAAAATAGTTGGTATAAAAAACACAATAACCGCTGCAAAGAACTTATTATATAATCCTTTAGTTAATTTCTTTTCTTCCGGATTAATAACCATTTTAATAAGTTGAAAAGAGCACATAACAATAAGAATAATAGGAATTATTATTTGAAATAAATTAAGCATTTTTCTTACCGTATCAAGAAGAGACACCAATGCATAATCATTACAACATGTTCCTAAAGTATCATTACATTCGAGTATTTGTGCCAAGCGCATAAAATCGCCTCCAAACTATTTTCTTACACTTATAGCTATTCCATCTCCAATATCTAAAAACTCAGTCTCATAATTCTTATTTTCTAAAAGAAAAACTTTATAATTCTTAACTTTTCTTACTAATTGACGAAGATTTCTACTTTCAATCTCACTCTCATCTTTAAATACTAATCCATGAAAATTCATATTATCGGTAATGATTGTTCCACCATCACATAAATTTCTTTCAAATCTTTCAAAAAAATTAGTGTTTTGAGCCTTAGCGGCATCTATAAATATAAGATCATATTTTTCATTTAAATTGACTTCTAAAGCATCTTTATAAATTAAATTAATTCTATCTTCTAATTTGAATTTTTTTACATTTTTAATAGCCTCTAGATATCTTTTTTCATCTCTTTCAATTGTTGTTACTACAATATCATCATTTACTAAACACATCATAATAGCAGAATAACCTATTGCAGTACCAATCTCTAAAATATGTTTTATATTATGTGTTTTTATATAATTTGTCAAATAATTTATTCCAGAATCTTGCATAATAGGAACATTATTTATAGTTGCATATTTTTTTATCGATTCAATTTCCTCTTTCATTTTCACCATTTCCTATCCATTCCATTTACCACTACTAATTAAATCTTGAATCACTTTATTTTGCTCATCACTAGTTCTTGAATAATAAACCTTTCCATTACTATCAGCAACAAAATATAAGTAATTATTATTAATTGGATTAATTGATGCTTGAATACTTGTCAAATCTGGATTACAAATAGGTCCTATAGGAGGCCCTACTTTACTAGTTGGTCTAGTATTATATGGATTTGCCGTATTATATTGTTCACTTGTTAACTTAGTTGACATTGAAACTTGAAAAGCATAATAAGTCGTAACATCACTTCCTAAATGCATACCTGCACTAATTCTATTATTAAAAACACCCATTATATTTTGTCTATCTTCCAATGTTTTCCCTTCTAATTCAACAATTGATGCCATTGTTAAGTAATAGTGAACATTATCTCCTAAACTAACTCTATACTCAGTTAATTCTTTGTTCATTTCATCAAGCATTCTCTCAATTATTTCTTTTGGATCAACATCACTATCTTTAAAATAATAAGTATCTGGAGCAAGATATCCCTCAAGTGGATAATATATTCCATCTTGTAAAATATTATTAGTTAAAAACCAATATTTATTGATTAATTCACTCATATAATTCTTATCTTTAAAAATAGCAATTACATCCTCATAATTATTATTAGTAGAATCAGCAATAACTTTAGCATAATCAGTAATTCTTTGCCCTTCCTTAAAAGTAAGTTTTAATGTACTAGAGTCAAATTTACTACCCTCTTCTAGCACTTCAACAATCTCACTTAAACTCATACTTCTATTTAGAGTATAATTACCTGCTTTTAAAGTTTTATTACTATATAATTTTATATATACCTTAAACAAAGTCTTACTTCTAATTAATTTTTCTTCTTTTAAAATATTACTGATTTTTACAACACCAATACCTTTTGTAATCTCAACCTCTATATCCTTTTTATCATTTTTATCAACAGGACTAGCTAGATACACCCAACTAATACCAAGAATAAGTAAAATCACTGCTAATAATACAACCAAAAGTAAAGGTCTAGGTTTAACTTTAATTGTCATATTACCTCCAGAAAAAATAAAGAGCTATTGCTCATTATTATTTGCTTTATTTCTTACTTCTTCTTGTAAAGTATCTAAAATAGTTTCAATAACTTTCCATTCTTTATCTGTTTTAATTGCTTCTAATCTACTTTGTGGATCATCAGGATAATAAATTGATGCATAAACTTCAATATTTCCTGTTTCGTCCTTTTGATTATCAGTATAAACTATATAGTTTTTATGAGTTTCTTCACTTTCAAAAGTGAATAAAACATCATATACTACCTCATTCCCATTCTCATCTAACATTGAAAAAGTATTCTTCTTCATCTTCTTCCACTCCTATCTAAATATCCTTGTAATATTATTGTTGCAGCTACACTATCAACAACTTTTTTTCTGTTTTTTCGAGATACATTACCACTTATTAATACATTATTAGCAGTAACAGTAGTAAGTCTTTCATCTTCTAAATAAACTGGTATTGATAAAATATTTTCAAGCCTACTTTTAAACTCTAAACTAAGTTCACCTTTAGGTCCTATCGTATTATTCATATTTTTAGGAAATCCTAAAACAATAGCCTCTATTTCTAATTCATCAACCAATTCTTTAACAATATCAAGTAATTTATCATATTCTTCATTATGCCTATAGGTACGATAAGTAGTCGCAATAAGACCCGTCTTATCACTTACTGCAACACCTAAAGTCCTGCTTCCTAAATCAAGTCCTAAATACTTCATTACTTATTTTTCTTTTGAAATTCATTAAGTAAGATTTCTACAATCTTTGCTCTATCAATCTCTTGAATTCTACTTCTAGCATCTTTATAACTAGAAATATATCCAGGATCACCACTAATTAAATAACCAACTATTTGATTAGTAGGATTGTATCCTCTTTCTTCTAATGAATCATATACTTCCTTTAAAATTGTTCTTGTAAGTTCAGTATCAATTTCTGATAAACTGAATAAATTAGTTTTTTCTTCTGGCATAATAATTTCACCTCACTATAATATTAACTTAATTTTATCATTTTAAATCACTAATTACAATAACTACTAATTATTTTAATTTACTAACAATGTCTTGAATAAATAAATCACGTGCTGCAATACCTTTAATTTTCTTAGTAAGAACATATCTATTATTATTTGCTTTATGTAGTATTCTTTTCTTGTTAAGCAAAATATCTCTAATCTTAGTTTTAGCTTTTAACGAGATTCTCATAATTTCTTCATCACTTAGAGAATCTAAAAAATCATTGTCAATAAAATCCATATTCTCTTCTAAACAAAATTCTTTCTTTACAAGTCCTTTTATTCTAGAAACATTATGTGTAAGTGCAGCTTTCTCAAATATTTCTTCCATCTCAGGAGTAAGATTTATAATATCGTCATTTGTTAAATTATTAAGTATTTCATCATTTAAAGTGAGTCTTGTATAAAAATCAGGTTTTTTATCAATTAATTCTTTCATCCTAATAGCTATATAAGTATCTCTTGCATTATAATTTCTATTAATCATATCTTTTTGATAATCACTAAGACTAAGTAAAGTATCAACCCCAAGTATTTCTAAATTAGAAGGTGTTACTAAATTTCTATAACTAAATTCATCTCCATATTGATTTCTTCTTTTAGAAATCATAGGATTAATTCTCATTAAAGAAACGTAATCACTCATGATTTTATCTCTTTCACTTTCATCATATTTGTAAATAAATTCAATATTAATTTGAGAAGCCAATTCGTCTAATCTTTCATTAATAGAAATTTTCTCATAATCATTTAAATTATCAAATAATAGTTTATTTCTAAGTTTTATATATTCTTCTAATCGTTCTTTTCTATTAGGATAATTAATCTTTTTACTTTCAATACTCATTAACTTATTATAAAAACTCTTACACTCAGCACCACTACACTTTAATATTGAAACTAATTCGTCATCATTAAAATATTTAGTAAAATTTCTATCTAATGCAAATAAATTTAAATTACCATTATTATCTTCAAATTTAAAATTCTCTTCAACTAATTTTTTTAGCAACTCTAAATTATCATTATAAATTGCATAATAATATAATACTAATTTTTTTAATTCTTTACGCTCATCCTGTGAAACACTACAATTTTTAACATAATTTTTATCATTAATTTTAGAATTATTTATCTTAGTATCATACATTTTATCTAATTCATCTTTGATTAACAAATCTATTTTAAAAATTTTACTATAGTCAAACTCTTTTACTCCACATTTAACTGAATTTCTAATATAATCTAATCTTTCTTTTATAAAATGTTCTCTAGACTCTATCATTATAATCCCTCTATCTTCCTGCAACAACTAATCCCATATACATAAGGAATCCCAAAAATATAGCACAAATAATCCAACCATTAATTTTTTCAAAAGTACTTGATTTATCTTTTACACCTAAAGCCATTGTAACAATTGCTCCACCAACTAATCCACCTATATGAGCAAAGTTATCAATACCAGGCGACATAAATCCAACAAATAAGTTTAATAATATTAATGGGATTATTTGGCTCTTAACAGCATTTCCAAGATAAACTCTATAATAATATCCAAAGTATACAAGTGCTCCCATTAAACCAAATATAGCTCCACTTGCTCCAATAGAACCAGCATCTCCTCCTAAAATAGTAGAAAGAAGTGCACCAGTTAAACCAGAAAAGAAATAAATAACTAAATACTTAAACTTTCCTAACAAACTTTCTATTTGAGAACCCAAAACATATAATGAATAACAATTACATAATAAATGAATAATACTACCATGTAAAAATGTACCAGTTAATAGTCTATAATATTGACCCGCTCTAATACTAGGTCCATGAATACAATACATTTCAATTATATTATTATAAACATCAACACCAAGTAACATAGGAACAACATAAAAAATAACATTTACTGCAATTAAAAAATATGTAATATAAGGAACTTTACTCTTAAAAACTTTATCTAATCTTTTCGCGTCTTCCCTATTATGCTTATTAATATCTCCTGTAATCTTCATAAATAAATCAACCCCTTTTTCAGAATACTTCATCTTATCAGCTAAATCTGGAAAAACCTCTTTTACTAATTCATTTTTCTTTAAATCTTTTTCACTCTTAGCATTAACACACATTAATTTAGAATTGGAATTAATATCTTCTGTAATATTATCTCCCATATCTAAAAATATACTTAACACATTTAAATTGAAAGTAAAAGTTTTTTTCTTAATCTTTTTTAATATTCTTTTAGTTTTAAAAGTATCAAATTCAAACTGCTCATCATTATGAATATATTCTGAAACAATTCTTACTACCTCACAATCAGAATTTAAATTTTCAAGCCAAATCTCATTATCAACACCTTGCAAAATAATAGGATTATAATTCTTATCAGTAATAAAATAATGCAATAATTTCATAGTAAGAATATTTTTCTCATCATTCATTATGTCTTCTTCCATCAATTTACCTCCTAAAAAACTAATAATATTATACAATATAACATAAAATAAGAAAAGAGGAGATGATTAAATGTTTAAAAAGTGTGTCATATATATTTTCTGTTTAATACCTTGGTTTTTATCATCAATAATTAAGGTTGATTACAATTATTTTAAAGAGATTAAAACACCATTCTTCACTCCACCAACAATGTTTTATCCAATTGCTTGGACAATAGTATATATACTAATCGCAATAACTATTTATAAAATAATAATTGCTTATAAATTAAAAGAAATACCCATATCATATAAAATAATTCTACTGATAAACTATATATTTAACCAAAGTTTTACATTATTATTTTTTGGATTAAAAAATAATTTTCTAGGATTTATCTCATGTCTTGGAACATTTATAAGTACTTTGTTTCTTTATGAAGAGACATCTCTTTTACAAAATAAAATAAAAATTTTATTAAACCCCTATATATTATTATCACTATTTGCAAGTATATTATCACTTACAATATATTTACTAAATATTTAAAAAAGTAGTAAATACAAATTACTACTCAACTTTAAAAAAACAAAATTTCAAATTGTTTTTATAGAAAAAGTATTGAACTGTGTCAAAACTCTAGATTTAGATAAATTTTACTTCAAATTGTTTATTTGTTCATTAGATAATCCAGTTAATTTTGATATAAGTGAAATATCCATATTCTCTTTTAACATATTCTTAGCTATTTCATTTTTAGATTGCTCTGTGCCACGTTCTAAACCCTTCTCTAATCCTTCTTTTAATCCTTTTTTCGTTGCTTCATCTCTTATTGAATTTTCTATCATCATGTTATCTTTTTCTACTGATATGAAATTTAAGAAATCAGCATCTTCATTTACTTTTACTAATTCCTCCATATACTTTTTCACAACTCCATTTCCTTTTGATATATTTCTTAAGTCTTTTTCTCCTAAATCTAACATTATGTATTCAATGTATTCATTTATTTCTTTTTCATCTTTATTGTACCAAAATTCCATATATTTATCCATGTTTAATTCAATAATTAAGAAATTACTTACATACTTATTTCCATCTTCGTCTTGAATATAATATTTACTAAATAATTTATCTTTCTTTAATCCATAACTAAAATTAATCTGAATAATATTAATATTTGGATCATACTTATCACCTCTTGCTGTATAACTTGTATAAGTATTACAAATATAAGATGTATTTCTAA
>OLHE01000115.1_pt1 | contig 74840 bp, 74 predicted proteins | sample 1605821 | NCBI WGS metagenome assembly OLHE01 (sample SAMN03283250) | human gut metagenome | biome: human-associated habitat; material: feces | host: Homo sapiens | place: USA | collected 2013
GAAAGAAAATATTAGTGAATACATTTCCGATGTTGTGACTATTGACTAAAATGCGACTGATGCTATCAATAAAAGCAAGAATGACTTTTATGAGAAATATGAGTACTTAAAGCCGGACTGTGAAAAAAGTTGGTTGGAAGAGAAATGGGATAGTGCTTGTGAGTGGTGCAAGGAGCATTGGAAAGAGATTCTCATCACAGTAACAATTGTAATAGGAGCAGTATTAGCTATAGCAATGGTAACAAATGTTTCAAAGCTAGCTAATTTTGGAACTAGCAATCAATTATTAATTAACATTCCAAGAACTTTTGAATTTACATCAGGTTTATCAAGTCTATTTTCATTAAACGGAAGCATCATCAATTGGTTAAAGGAGAAGTGATAATTGAAAATGCATATGGAATTTGTAACAGTAGGCAAAGCAAGTAGCGATAAAATTCATGTAAAATATAATGATAAAATAGCAACATTTCATGGAGAAATAGGAATAGATTATTTTTTGGTGCTTGCTAATAAAATAGAGTGGTATCCAAATAAAAAAGCAACAGTTAATGAAAAAATAGAATTGATGACTATAGCAAACAAAACCTTTTTGGGTGAGAAACGGTTGTATTTTATAGCAGATGATGCAATATGGTTTGATTGGAAAGGTTATCCATTAATTGTTATAGAAAATAATATTATAAAATCAATGAAAATATCATGTGTTTGTGAAGTACTAGCTGAAGTTGATGAGTTTAACGATATTTCCGATTTTTGTTATCTAAAAAATATATTGCTGAATTAAAAAAAGCAAAGAAACTTTGTAAAAAACACTCCATTAATAAGTATGATGGTTATGGACATAAAAAAATTTATTATAAGTGTACAAAATGTAGAAGTGTTTGGGCTTTAACAGAACCTGACGGCAATTTTAACGGAAGATTGGAAAAACTATAGGTTTATAGCTTTAGACACGATAAAATATATGATCAATTATATTTCCAATCAAAAGTGTGGAATTGAAAAAATAAGCAGTAAAATAGCGGAATATATTTTACGTTTTGATAGTGCTGATAAGAGTAAGTACGTTTTTTTACGATAAGTATGAATACTTAAAAACCGGATATTGAGGATGGAGAATGGCGAGATCATGTATGAGGCTTTCAGAGATGCGACTGACAGAACTGCAGGGTGGTCATTCTCAGATGAGACTTACATAGCAACATTAGACTGGAAGGAGAAACAATAAATGAAAAAAGTCATCAGCCTTATTTCGAGCTTAGCATTGGTGATATCTCTGAGTAGTTGTGCCATTAAAGAAACGCCTATCATAAACGGTGTTGAGTATAAATACAACGATCAGTTCTACGCAGATACGGTAGATCAATTATTGACATACATAGACGATGGGGATAAAGACGGCGTAAAATCCTTACTGTGTAACGGTCTGAAAAATTCAGATGGTATTGACGCTGATATACAAGCGCTGATTGATGGATTTGAAGGCGATATAATTCGCACGACAGAGTATGAAAAGGATACTGTGAGCGCCAGTTCTTCAGGAAAAAATTATACCAGTGCTTTTCTTTCCAGATCATTTTATATTATCACGGATAAGCAAAAATATGGGGTATATATAGCAGTTTGTCCCATCGATGAAAAGCATGATGATGGGGAAGATCTGGTCGGCGTTTATAACATATCCATAAATACTTTGGATTATGAGTCTGGTGATATCGAGTGTAATACTGCCAATGCTATTGAAATTGCAGACCATAACTGCTGCGTTGTTTCCTGTTATGGCGACAGCAGCAGTTATATAGTCGCTCAGACGGGCAATAAGTACGAAGTTATAGATATTTACAGGATAATCAATCCTCAAAGTATTGTAAAATATAATGATATAACCGCATGGAACAGCAGAGATTTTCTGAGCTTTAAGGAAAAATTCGGCGCTCCGTATGCCGAATCTCTTGACAATGACAAGGAACATGTTTTAGCCGATGTATATATGTATAAAATTTCAGACAGCAATAAATATGCGATCGTGGCTGTTGGCAGAGATGACGGCTCGATCAATGCGCTGTCTGTTAAGGATATAGACAGCCGTTGGAGCGAAGATAATAAATATGAATATATTTTAGAGAATGAATAGATTAATGGTAAGAAATTAAATAACAAATGAGCAGCGAAATAATCGGAACAAAATTCAAGTACACGGTAGATACATCGTATGGCATAAATCAAGACGGATTTATTGCAATAGGTACGGAAAGCATAGTATACAGTGGACTGAAAACTGCTGATAAAGGCGGTCTTCAGTTTTCCTGCGTTTTGAAATTCAAGCCCAGATATGTTTATGTAAACGAAACGAAAATTGACAGAGTCAAGGTTTTCAAGGAGGTGAACAGCACCCTCTGACCGTACAGATCTATTATCTCACATTTCTGTGTGATAAGCAAGAGTTTTCATAAGGGTTCTCTTTAAAATACCCTTAAATACTTTTATTATTGTGAGGTTTAGACTATGGCATTTGTTAATGAAAAGCTGACCCTAACGCAAAGAGAGGAACTGGCTAAGAAAAAGATTAAGAACCCATACGGGAGCTTTAGGGACACGACAGAAGGTATCATGCCCCTGTACTTAACTATTGACAAAAATTCTGAAACATGGTTAGCACATTGCTATAACCATCATGACACGAATAATGATATAGAGGAATTTATCTTTATGTATAAATCAAATCCGATACCTGTTCAAGCAATAAAGAGTATTCATGAACAACAAGTTTGTTGGAAAATAACACGTATTGATTTCCCGAAAGGATTGTTAAACGATAAAGAACACCTTCAAATTTTGTTAGCGGGCGCGTTCAAAGCTTACAACATATCCGGATGGCCTGGCGAAGAAAGTGGACAGACCAAGGTAATATATGGCTATGAGTAAGTAGGTGTATTGTAATGTTGACGTTATTGGAAGCATTAGATGAGCTCAATTCAAAATCAGAAAGTGAACTTACGCTTGATTATCTTGAAAACTTGCTAAAAAAGTATCTATCGAACCTGTGCCTCATTTAACGATTTAAGGCTCTGAGATGACCTAAAATAGGTCTTATCAGAGCCTTTTTTTACATTATGCTTTTTAACGAAATGTCATTTTAGGTTGTGCATTTATTCGTAGCCGATGAAAATGACTTTTTTATGCGTTTGAAAATTGATTTCTTAAAATTTCGGTATTTTTATCAATCGCACGTGATATATTCGACTGATTTCTTAGTAAAATTGACGAAATTTCCTTTTGAGTGTATCCGTCAAATATGTACATCGTAAAAGCTTCACGCCAGATTTCAGGTAAGGACATGATCTGAGAATAAACTTCCATGTCCTCAATTTCATTAATCCAACCGTAACGGTTGTTAGCCGAATAATCGTCGTAAACCATTAGCGTTTTGCTGTTTTCGTTATCAAACAATCCAACTGTTCTTTCTTTGAAACGCCGGTCAGATTTGAAAACTTCTCGGTCAAACTCATAAATTGCCGCTATCTGTTTCTCTGTCATTCCTGCTTTTCTGTACTCCTCGGCAGTTTTCTGCCACTGTTCTTTAAATTTCTTTTCTTCCAAGCCATGATTATAGCTCATATTTTTACCTCCGTCTTGACTTTTGTTTTGAATCAAAACAAAGGCTACGGGTATTTGGCAATTAAGCATTGCCATTTCTTAAAAATGGGCATAAAAATAGACCTTTCTGCTTTTAAAACAAAAAGGTCTGATAAAAAAAGGAGTATAACTTTAGGCTTTAAAAGCTTTTTGTTATACTCTATATTTTCATATTATTCTGTTAACACTCGTTATATCGCTTTTTCAGTTTCGGCAGCAACAGGAAAAGTATCGCTATTCCTATTACATTTTCAATTATAAGACAAATAATCAAAGTAGTATTCAAACTGCTTATCTGCTGTCTTGACTGTTCAACTGCCTCTGTAAGATATGTATTCTCAGCGTACCTGTCTAGTCTGGCGTTTTGTTCGGCTACGTTTCCTCTCCACTGAATGAAGCTGATAATGGTTGAGATCAGATTTATCCCAATATTGATAAATGCAAAATTTCTGAACCATTTATCTGAATCCATCGGATAGTCATAACAACCTTTCTTTGAAATAACGCCGATATTCCAGTATGTAATAAAACAGATAAATAGCATACTGATTGCTGATACAACAATCGCTTCAATAACTAGAAACGTGGTCGAATAGGTTGATATGAATCTTGACGTAATTGTGAAAATAATATTTTGGCAGAACCCAACAAATATTCCTAATAAGATAATGTCTAATATGATTCTCCATAGAAATGATTTTGTAAATTTGGTCATGTCTTTCTCCTGTTATCAAATTATAATTTCAATAGCGTTGCTTACTTGTGTATATGAATGTGTGGTAGAATCATAATCAGTACACAATAATACTGTATATACTCCTTCCGGCACATCCTTTCGCAATTTGAATTCGTTTATTTCACTTGCATCGACAATTTTTTGAATTTCACCGTCCTTGACTATAAGCCAACATATATTTTCTAATTCTGAATTATCGCTCTTTGTAACAGTATATAAATCAGAATTTTCTTTCACAGATATATTTTCTGAATATGACGGCGAAATTTTTTTCTCAACCAACTGAATTGATTCTATGTATCCCAAATTCTTTCCATCTTTATCAGTATAAAACTCAATTTGAAACTCATCATTGTTATTAGCTGATTTTATCAAGTCATTATAATAGTCAAACTCTGATTTACTAAGACTTAATCTTAGTTGAGTATTTATGCTTTCATTATATACTTTTAATTTGTCTGAATCCGCATAAACTCCATAAAAATTATACAATTGAGTAGCCTGAACACCTTGAAATCGTGATGGATAAGAAGACTTTTTCGATTTTTTTGTATAAACCGAAATATTATCATCTTGCTTGGTTAAATTAATAGTTTTCTTAAAAGCACTTCCGTTGCTTATTTTTTGCACAACAGAAATTTCTTCAATTAGATTTTTTATGCCGTATGTACTATACTGAGACTGAACAGATATAAAATTCATCCACAATATTGAAACAAAACACGAAAATACGACTCCAACAATTTTATGACCTAAACCGTAACCTTTTTCATTAAAGAATGTTACAGCCGATTTTATCATAAACATGATCATAAAAAAGGCTAGTACAATTGCTGAGATTGCTTTAATTTTCAAAAATAAACAAACTAAATTTATATTTTCTTGACCAATCAATGAGTTTGGAGCAAAAAAATTCAATAATATATTTCCGAATATCAGCACTAACAAAAACCAACCGCAATTATTATAAATTGTTTTAATAGCTTTCATATTTTTCCCTACAAAATCTCCTCATTAATATGTTTGATATTGTTATATGCGTATTTATCATATACATAATCAACATCATCATAAGTTTCCATACTTCTTGACAAAATCGCCAAGATAACGCTATGCAAAAGTCTTACGAAAATTCCAAGAAGAATTATATCTAATATAAATCTCCATAGAAATGATTTTGTGAATTGAGACATTGTTTTTTCCCCTAAAATAATCAATCTTCTTTTTCCAGTGGTACACTCTCATACTCTTCAGAATTACTATTCTTACTCCTCTTAGAATATAAAATGGTATTGCTGATAGGGGCTTGATCTTCGATTTCTTCGTCATTATCCAAAACAAGAGTGACAGCGTAATCTCCGGCAGGAGCAAAAGTTAGAATATTTGTCCAGTTTGACCGAATAGCTAAACTGCGCTTATAGAACTCGCCGTCACAGGTAATGTACCAATATATTTTCTTTTCCATCTCAGCTAATTCTACGCTGTTCGGATCTAAATCATCATACACTGCAATACCAGAACGCTCTACAAGTATTGTATTGTTTTCATTAACGCTTAATCTTATTTCAATATTTTGTTTTATAAAATATGAAAATGATGGAGAACTAAGTGACAAATTGTAATCGGAGGTATCCGTTATATCCAGAACTTCTTTTACATAACCTGATCTTTTATAATATGAGATTCGAAAATGCCGTTCAACTGGAATTTCTTTTTGAAATCCGTTGTCGCCCTTGATCGTTTCGACCTGACTTGATTTTAGTGATCGTTTTACATTAACACCATCACTGTTTTTTACCCAAATATTTCGATTATCGTATAACTCAATGCTGTCGGTTTCAATACTTATCGGATCATCATATTCTATATCGTCATTTATTTCGGATATCAGAGACAACTGTTCAAATACTGTCATATTGCTGATCTCAAATATTTTATTTATACCTGCACCTACTCCTATAAGCAAACAAATAAAAACTAATATCCGTATCCGATTTTTTAACAAAAAATCTTTATCATGGTTTATTACGGCTGATGTAATAATTTTCAAGCCTAATTTTTTTGACTTATTAAATTTCCTATATCTTGCACTTAGCAAAAGGCCCTCACCCATAGCCACTATAATGACTGCGGCATTATACACAACCAAAAGATAGCATATAAAATTAAATATTATCAATCTTTTGAAATCAGATATACCGTTAGTGAATATCCCTTCATACAAATATTCATAATAAACACCATAAGCCGCAAATACGCCAATCAGAAATAAAATAACATTTATTAAGCAAACATAGTAAATATGATTTTCTAACTCATTATTGCCATCTATCAAAAAAATCCTCCTCTAAGTTCAATAATCTTCTTATTTCATTAATTACAAGTTTTGACCGTGTAACATCAGTATGATCAGACATTGCCTCCATTAAATCTGGAGCCTTTTCTTTTAATGAAATATATGTAATTTCTGCATAGGCACGTGCTAATCCTAATCTTTCAAAATTAGTAGGTAAATCTAAATTCCTCACATAATAAAACTCACCTATTGTTTCAATTTTATCCAAATCATCTTGTAACAAGTCAGCAACAGCATCTGCTATTTTTGCTGCACCATATGTCTTTACGGCATATTGACATTGTTCCGAAATATTAAATAAATCATTTGCAAAGTCTAATCCCAAATTCACAAAGAAACCAACTGGTCCATAACTAGCTATAACTGTACGTATTGCACTAATTGATAAACTTCCAATACTGCTTGCAGCAATATCACTTATGGCAACGACAAAATCAGCTTCCCAGTCGCCATATAGTTTCAATAATAATTTTTCCGCAACTCTGCGCACTGAATAAATGCTAGAGTCTTTGCTAAGTTGCTCTAATATATCAGTATTATTTTCAATAATTGCCTTTGAAGATTCAAATTTTACACACAATTCAACATAATTCGCTGTATTCATTCCAAGCCCAACATAATCCATAAACGAAGGATTTCGTTTTTGAAATAATTCCCGAGATACTCTCTGCGCTTGAATGCATACTCAAAAGCCTTTCCGAGCTGCGTTTTCGGAAGAACTGTAGGTGCGACTTTTTCAGCCCATGACCAGAAAGCCTCAAACACGGTTTTTTTCTGCATAAGGCGCTTGTTAAATCGTTCCTCGGTCGTGAGACTGTCAAGCTTCGCTTCTATCTCAAAAAGCTTATCGCAATAATCTCTCACGACCCTTGCTATGCTGTCCTCACTGTTCACTACCATCGCTTCATGGAACTTTCGCCTAACGTGTGCCCAGCAATTGCAGTGCGTGACCTTGGTCAGCTTGTTGTAGCCTGCATAGCCGTCGGTGTGCACAAAACCATCGTAGTCTCCAAGATACTTCTTTGGCACGTCGCCAGACCTCGACTTGTTGTAGTCGTAGATCACGATCTGCCTGTCCGAATGCTTTCCAGTGCGGTACACCCACATATATTGCTTGCTTTCGGAGGAAACGTTTCTTTCCTTGAGGACCTTGACGTATGTTTCATCGCAGTGAAGAACTTTTTGCTTAAGCATTTCTTCTTTCAATCTGCTTACCAGCTTTGAGAAATAATCTTCACTGCAGCGGATAACCCAGTTTGCCATGGTCGTTCTGCTGAGTACATATCCAAGACGTTCCCATTCTTTTCCTGACGGTACAGAGGAGTGGCATTAACATATTTCTGATAGATCACCCATGCAGCAGTTGACGCAGACGCAAGCGAATGTGGCAAAACAGGTGCCGGCACAAATCCGTGCAAAAATACAGGCATATTCTTTTTCTCGCACTTTTTGCAGCCATAAGTATTGCTGTAATACCTCTTTACAACCAGCTTTGCTGGGATAAACTCTACCTCTTCACGGACATATTTTTTGCCAACGACCTTCATCTTACTTCCGCAGCGAGGGCATATTTACTCATTTTCGGGGATAGTGCAGGTGATGACCTCGGTCTCGATGTTCTTTATGATCTCATCACGTTTTGTCTTTGCACTTTTTCTGACATAACCCTTGACATCCTTCTTTACAGGGTCTTCCGTTTTCTCTGCATATTCCTGTTCGGCCTCGTTGAAGAAAGATTGCTGATCTTCACATTCGGTTCGCTCGCTTGATGCTCCGAATATTTTATGCTTAGAGAGTATCAGAGCTTCGAGATAGATATGATTATCTTTTTTTAACATTCTAACTCAACTAAAAGCTTATCTTTTTCCTTTTCAAGCTTTGATTTTTCTGACTTTAAAGATTTGTTTTCTTTTTCAAGTGCAGCGATATATTCCTCTTTTGTCATATTGCCTCTTTCTATCACTGTACTCACCTCCGAAAACAAGAAATCCACTACATCTATTATACCGCAAAAAGCCCGAAAAGTCCAGCGTTTCAGGGCATTTCTGGCATAGAAATATTATCAACCTATATGTGCATTTTTTCTGTTGAAACTTCAGCAGACCGAGCCTGTTCTTGCGGGTTTGATCGCAGTTTTCTGTTCGATAGACAGACCTTCAAGCAGCCAGCGAAATTCCTGCCGGGTTATCAATTTCGCTTCATTGGAATCACGTGGCCATTTGTATTTACCGTTTTCCAAGCGTTTGTAAAGCAGTACAAAACCGTCCTCTTCCCAGAGCAGAGCTTTGATGCGGTCACATCGTTTCCCGCAGAACAGAAAGAGGCTTCCTGAAAAAAACATCGAGTCCAAAATTCTGCTGCACGATAGCCGCAAGTCCGTCTATTGCCTTACGCATATCAGTGTATCCGCACACAATGTAGATATGCTCCGCATGGCTCACATCACCTATCATCGAAGAACTCCCGGCAGCCGTTTCAGAGTGTCCTCATTGAAATCATCTGGCAGATTGACGACAACGTTTCCTACGGACAAAGATATCTGTTCGTGTGATACTGCGATTTCCGGTTCAGTACTTACCGGAACGATCTCATGCTTTTCAACTTCGCCGCACAAAGCCTTACGCACCCGATTCAGGCGGTAGTAATAGGTTTTCTGATTTATGCCATTCTGTCTGCACCACTGTGAAACGTTCAAGCCGCTTTCATTTCTTTGCCTGACCATTTCAGCCCATTGCTTTAGTCTGACTTCGTTTTTTATCCTTACTATTTCGTTCGTTCTGATCAACTCCGGTTCGACATACTTAGATAATTCTAGTTTACTCTATTTGGAGTTGGCTGGGTAGGGTGGTGGGTTGTTGGGCGGGGACATTTATTCTGGCAGCAGGACGCAGGCACAGAAAACGGGTTCGGGCTGATAGCAATATATGGCGAGGTCTTTTCCGATCTCAGGGCTAAAATCCTTTAGCGTGTGCTTTGTGCCGTTGAGTGCTACATCTGCGTAAGATACCAGCCATTTTCGGTCTCCGTTGCGAAATACTTCATAAAAAGACCGATTCAGCATTTCTTCCACGGGCACACCCTCAACTACCGCCATCTCCTTGTTGCAGTAGCGGAAAATAAAGTCAACACCGTGACCACCCTCATCGAATACAAGTTCGATAACGCAGTAAGCCAGAGGCATTTCGTCCATAATACTGCACTTCTCGTAGAAACCCAGCGGTGGGTCGAATTACTCCTTAGGCGACGGAATGTCTAGCCCAAGCTCCTTACGCAGCCGTTTGTGCTCGCTCAAATACCTGCGGTGTCACTGAAATGTCTTTCCGTCTGTCATTGTGTAAACACCTGAATCGCTGATATTGACGATCCTGCTGCGACGCTCATTTTGTCATTGAGCGTTACAGCTCTTGCCGCAAATAACGACGGCACAAATGGCACAGACATTGATGTCAATGCCAAGTATGTGGACAGTGTAGCAGCCGCAGCTACGATCAGCGTAGATGTCACTTGGGAAGCTATGGAGTTCACATATACTGTCAGCGGCACAAAGACTTGGGACGCCGTTAAGCACGAATATGTAATTTCTGCTACTGACGCTTGGAGTGGATCTGACAATGAAATTACTGTCACAAACCACTCAAACGCAGCCGTGAACGCTGAGTTCGCCTTTGCTCCTCTTACTGAGTACAGTACAGTAAACGGCACATTTTCTCAGAATGTGTTGAACCTGCCAACAGCAGAGGGAAAGGCTGTTGATGCTGCCGAGATCACAGGTAAAACCGTATTGACGCTTTCCGGTACGTTGGAAAAGGCCACGACCGCTATGACAAAGGTGGGTACAGTTACAGTGACCATTAAGGAAGCATAAAAGGAGGAAACATATGAAAAAAATACTTACAGGCATTTTTGCACTGACATTGGTCGCATCTATGAGCTTTCAGACATTTGCTGTAACTAACGACGGTACAGCAGGCACTGAAATTGAAGTAAACGGAACATTTACCGCCGCTGCCGACCCTTCTATCGTCGTTTCTGCTGATGTGACATGGGATGAACTTTCATTCACATATCAGGACGGTGCCAAGCATTGGGACGCAGAAAAGCACATAGATGTTGCCGATGAGGGTGCGTGGGAAACCACAAAAAAGAACATCACCGTTACCAACCATTCAAACACTTCTATCAAAGCAAGCTTTGAGTTTGCAGCCGATGTGGATGGGCTGAATGGCAGCTTTGACAAGACCGAGTTTGATCTTGCTTCTGCAGAGAATACAACAATTGAAAACGCACCAACAGACACAACTGCTTTTGGCATTTCTGGAGGTGCGATCACAAAAGATCAGAAGATCGGAACTATTACAGTAAAGATAACCTCAGACACCACTATGGTGAAAAATTTGGAGGATCTGCGCGGTGTATTTGAAAATGGTGGCAAGGCAAAGCTAAACAACGATCTTAACGGAGCATACGAGATGCTGACGCTTTCGTCAGGAAAAGATCTGGAGTTTGATCTGAACAGAAAGACGCTGAGCGTCGAATCTATTTCACTCTCAAATGATGGCAACAAAACGCTGATGCTGCGCAACGGTACTATCGGTTGTTATGTGCAGATGAATGGAGGAGCGGAACAACATCTGATCGTTGACAATTGTACTCTGGATGAGTTATGCGACAATAATAATTACTCAGATGTGACCTTGAGAGATTGTGTCATCACGAAAGATTGCTTTACCAGCTATGGCGGCATTTGGAAATTTGAGGGAGTCAATAATATTACCGGAACAATGAAAGTTAAGAAAGATGTCACCATTTCCGGCGACTTTACGTTAGGGACGCTTAAAGTTCCCATGGTTACTACCGGTACGCCGACCTTAAAACTGTCGGGTAATATTCGGATAGGCAAATTCTCCTTTGATAGTGTTTATAGAGAAGAGGCAAAGATCATCTGCGGTGTGGGTACATATAACTTTAAGCCGGATGAATATGAAACAGGCAGATATGGCGGTATTCAACTAGCAGAGGGATGCACCGTCAGCGGACCTGATGAGAACGGCATTTACACCGTTACAGCGGAATAAGGAGGGCAAAAAAAATTAGGCAGCCGTTACCGACTACCTAAAGAACTTATTCTATTCTGCAATGACCTTGTATATGATAAATGCCCATAGTGCAAGAGATATTATCATCACCATATAAAAATACCAGTGTTTTGTTTTGTGACGGAAAAATTCCATGCCCAGAAATCCTCCTGCAAAGCCGCCAAGCAGGCTAAGACCAAGGAGCGTTTTCTCAGGTATCCGCCATTTGTGTGCTCTTGCCTTGTGCTTATCTGCACCAAAAAGTATGAACGTCAAAAGGCTCATTGCGGAAAGATATATTATAATGTATTTCAGCATATCTTTGTCCTCATATAAACAAAGGGCGGAAAAGCTCCGCCCTTGTATTTGTTTTTTTTACTTGAAGTAAGCTACGCCACTTTCAAATATCTTCTGATCCTTTTCACCGGGAACGTTCTTTGATACGCAGCAGCCCTTACGCTCTGAGTGACCCATTTTACCAAGAACACGTCCGTCAGGTGAGGTGATACCCTCGATAGCCTGGAATGATGTGTTAGGGTTGCAATGAATGTCAAATGTAGGTTCTCCGTCAAAGTCAACATACTGTGTAGCGATCTGTCCGTTTGCAGCAAGCTGTGCGATTTCCTCTGCTGTTGCAACGAAACGTCCCTCACCGTGTGAGATAGCCACGCTGTGGATATCGCCTACCTCACAGCCTGCAAGCCATGGTGACTTGTTGGAAGCGATCCTTGTGTTTACCATTTTAGACTGGTGTCTTGCAATGGTGTTGAATGTCAGTGTAGGGGAGTCGTCTCTCATATCTCTTATCTCACCATATGGTACAAGACCAAGCTTGATAAGTGCCTGGAAGCCGTTGCAGATACCAAGCATAAGACCGTCACGATTTTTCAGCAGGTCATGGATAGCGTCTGTAAGTCTTGGGTTTCTCAGGAAGGATACGATGAACTTGCCTGAGCCGTCAGGCTCGTCGCCACCGCTGAATCCGCCTGGGAGCATTACTATCTGTGACTCTTTTATCTTCTTCTCCATTGCGTCAACAGACTCCTTGATAGCCTGTTCTGTAAGGTTTCTTACAACGAAGATATCAGCCTCAGCGCCTGCCTTTTCAAAGGCTCTTGCTGTATCGTATTCGCAGTTTGTGCCAGGGAATACAGGGATAAGTACCTTTGGCTTTGCCACCTTGATAGCAGGTGCAACTCTCTTGTCTGCCTTGTAGCTGTACTTTTCAGGCTTCTCAGCAGGCTCTTTAACATGAACAGGATATACAGGCTCAAGCTTGCCCTCCCAAAGTTTCTGGAGCTTGTCAAGGCTTATTGTGTAATTGTCTGACTTTATCTCGTAGCTTTCTGTTGTTTCACCGATAACTCTCTCGTCAGTGTCAACGCCCTCTGCAAGCTCGATAACAAATGCGCCATAGCAAGCTCTGTAAAGCTCTTCTGCTGTGAGCTTGTCTGTGAACTTAAAGCCTATCTTGTTACCAAATGCCATTTTTGCAACAGCCTCAGATACGCCGCCGTAGGATACAGCCCAGCATGAAAGCACCTTGCCCTCAGCGATAAGCTTTTCTACCTTTTCAAATACTGCCTTAAGTGAATCGAAGTTCACAAGCTTGTTGTCGTCATACTCAGGCTTGATAAGAATCACCTTAGAGCCTGCTTTCTTGAACTCCTGTGAAACTACCTTGTCTGCGTCTGTTACTGATACAGCGAATGAAACAAGTGTAGGTGGAACGTCTATTTCCTCGAATGTACCTGACATTGAGTCCTTACCGCCGATAGAACCGCAACCCAGCTCTATCTGTGCCTTGTATGCACCAAGAAGAGCAGACATAGGCTTGCCCCAACGCTCAGGGTCGTTCTGTGTTCTCTCAAAATACTCCTGGAATGTGAGCCAGCATTTCTCGTATGTACCGCCTGTTGCGATGATCTTTGCGATAGACTCAACTACTGCGCTCATTGCGCCGTGGTATGGGCTTACAGATGAAAGATATGGGTCATAGCCCCAGCCCATAATGGACGTTGTCTTTGTATTGCCGTGAAGAACAGGGAGCTTTGCAGCCATTGCCTGTGTAGGTGTGTTCTGATATTTTCCGCCGAATGGCATAAGAACTGTGTTTGCACCGATTGTTGAGTCAAATCTCTCAATAAGACCCTTCTGTGAGCAGATGTTGAGGTTTGATATCATGGACTCCCAGCGGTCAGCAGTGTCAGCGTCGTTGCTTTCAGTAGCGAAAACAGGAGCAGGGATAGAAATATCTGTGTGCTTTTCTGCACCGTTTGAGTTAAGGAACTCTCTTGTAAGGTCAACGATAGTGTTGCCGCACCAGTTCATTTTAAGTCTTGGCTCAGCAGTTACTCTTGCAACCATTGTTGCTTCAAGGTTTTCCTTTGCTGCCTCAGCCATGAACTTTTCAAGGTCGCTCTTTGCGATAACAACAGCCATTCTCTCCTGTGACTCGGAGATAGCAAGCTCAGTGCCGTCAAGACCATCATACTTCTTTGTAACAGCGTCAAGGTCGATAGAAAGTCCGTCAGCAAGCTCGCCGATAGCAACGGAAACTCCGCCTGCACCGAAGTCGTTACAACGTTTTATCATTGAAGTAACTTCAGGGTTTCTGAACAAACGCTGAAGCTTTCTTTCCTCAGGTGCGTTACCTTTCTGTACCTCAGCTCCGCAGTTTTCAAGTGAGTGGAGGTTGTGTGATTTTGAAGAGCCTGTTGCTCCGCCGCAGCCGTCACGTCCTGTTCTTCCGCCAAGGAGGATAACGATATCCTCAGGCTCAGGTCTTTCACGTCTTACGTTCTCAGCAGGAGCAGCACCTACTACAGCACCTATCTCCATTCTCTTCGCAACATAGCCCGGGTGATATATCTCGTGAACGTGACCGGTAGCAAGACCTATCTGGTTGCCGTATGAAGAATAACCATTTGCCGCACCTACAACTATCTTTCTCTGTGGAAGCTTACCTGTGATAGTGTCCTCAACAGGAACCAGCGGATTGCCTGCGCCTGTTACTCTCATTGCCTGATATACATATGAACGTCCTGACAGAGGGTCTCTGATAGCGCCGCCAAGACAAGTTGCCGCACCGCCGAAAGGCTCGATCTCTGTAGGGTGGTTGTGTGTTTCGTTTTTGAACATGAGCAGCCAGTCCTCAGGATTGCCGTCAACGTCAACAGTTATCTTAACAGAGCAGGCGTTTATCTCCTCACTCTCGTCAAGGTCTTTGAGCAGACCAGCCTTTTTAAGCTGCTTTGCGCCGATACAAGCAAGATCCATAAGTGTAACAGGCTTGTCAGTTCTGCCTGCATAAAGGTCTTTTCTTGTGTTGATATAGTCTGCAAAGGTAGCAGCTATGTAGTCTGAGTCGATAGAAACGTTATCGACGATAGTGGAGAATGTAGTATGACGGCAGTGATCAGACCAATATGTGTCTATCATTCTTATCTCAGTGATAGTAGGATTTCTCTTTTCAACGTTCTTGAAATAATCCTGACAGAACTTGATATCGTCAAAGTCCATTGCAAGACCCAAGTCTGTGAGCATGAATCTCAGGTCATCGTCTGTTGAATAGATAAAGCCCTCAACAGTCTTAACTGTGGTAGGGATAGTATACTTGATATCGAGTGTATCGAAGCAATCAAGGGAAGCTTCTCTTGACTCAACAGGGTTTATCATATAGTGCTTGATCTGGTCAAGCTCTGCTTCTGTGAGTTTGCCAGAAACGATATAAATTCTCGCTGACTTGATAGTAGGTCTTTTTCCTCCAGTGAGAAGTGAGATACACTGTGCGCAGGAATCAGCTCTCTGATCAAACTGACCTGGCAGATACTCAACTGCAAAAACAAACTCGTCAGCTTTTACAGCAGGCAGGTGATCGTAAGTAACATCAACAGCAGGCTCAGAGAAAACGACTGGTGCTGCAAGGTCGAAATCCTCTCTTGAAAGACCCTCTGCGTCATAGCGGTTTATAACTCTCAGACCTGTAAGGTTATCAAGTCCCAGAGCTGACTTTATTCCGCCGATAAGTGAATTTGCTTCAACTGCAAATTCAGGCTTTTTTTCTACATAAATACGGTAAACAGACATGGCTACATCTCCTTATAATAGTTACCTCTATTATACTACATTTTTCGCATATTTGTCAATAAAATTCTTATTATTCGGCAGGGCATATAATTATGTGTGAATAAGCATTGGCTCACTTGTTGATTTTTTAGTTCATAAAAGCAGAAATACCGCACCATTACAGTGCGGTATCCCTAAAATATTAATCTGCAAACGGATTTTCTGTTGGATAAAGCATACCCTTTGGCTGGTTGAAACCTATGTCTGTCATGCCAAGATATGTCATAACGCTGTGGAGTGCCTTTCCATAGTGACCAAAAGCAACAGCACCGTGGTGAGGATAGTTCTTCTGAACGAGAACATGGCGATAAAATCTGCCCATTTCGTTGATAGCGAAAATACCGATAGAGCCGAATGAACGTGTTGCCACAGGAAGAACTTCGCCCTCTGCGATGTATCCTTTGAGCTGTGCATCAGCCGTTGACTGGAAGCGGAAGAATGTTATATTTCCGTCAACGATATCGCCCTCAAGTGTACCTCTTGAAATATTAGGCTCGCTGTCTGGCTCAAGATTTCTCTTCATGATACGCTGGAACTTCATCTCAGGCTCTTTTACAAGGCATGAAGCTGTGTTTCCGCAGTGGAAGCCCATGAATGTATCCTTATGTGTGTAAGGGAACTTTCCTGCGATATCATCATTGTATATGTCCGCAGGAACAGTGTTGTTGATGTCAAGGAGCGTAACAGGCTTCTGTGATACACAAACGCCTATGTATTCGCTGACAGCACCGTAGATATCTACTTCGCAGGCAACAGGAATGCCTATCTTTGTAAGTCTTGAATTAACATAGCAAGGAACGAAGCCAAACTGCGTCTGGAATGCAGGCCAGCACTTGTTTGCAAATACAACATATTTCCTTGAGCCTTTGTGAGCTTCTGCCCAGTCAAGAAGAGTAAGCTCATACTGCGCAAGTCTTGGAAGAATGCCTGCCATTTTATTGCCCTTGCCAAGCTCTGCTTCCATGTCAGCCACAACAGCAGATATTCTCTCATCGCCGGCATGGGCGTTGAATGACTCGAAAAGGTCAAGCTCTGAGTTTTCTTCTATCTCAATACCCATGTTGTAGAGCTGTCTGATAGGTGCGTTGCAGGCAAGAAAGTCCTGTGGACGTGGTCCGAATGAGATTATCTTCAGATCCTTAAGACCGAGGATAGCCCTTGCAACTGGAACGAACTCGCTTATCATCTTTGCACACTCGTCAGGTGTACCAACAGGGTACTCAGGGATATAAGCCTTGATGTTTCTCAGTGCAAGGTTATAGCTTGCGTTGAGCATTCCGCAGTAAGCGTCGCCTCTGTTGTCGATAAGTGCATCACCGCATGGTTCCTCAGCGGCCGCAACGAACATAACAGGACCGCCAAACTTCTTTGCAAGAAGTGTTTCTGAGGACTCAGGTCCGAAGTTTCCAAGATATACAACAAGTGCGTTGCAGCCTGCTGTGTTTACCTCGTCAAGGGCTTTGAGCATATCATTCTCGTTCTCCACAATTGTAGGACATTCGTAGATATCTCCGTAAGCCTTTTTGTACTCCTGACAGACCTTGATACGTCTTGATTCTGAAAGCGACATAGGGAAGCAATCTCTTGAAACTGCAACGATGCCAAGTTTTACTTCTGGTATATTTTTCATGTTTTAACCTCCGGTTTTCATTTATTTATGACTTTATTCTAGCATACCTTTGTGCTGTTTTCAATAGCTTTTTGTGCAAATTTTCGTGAAATTTAGTTAGCTGCCCAGCATGAAAAAGTGCGTTAGCCCAAGCCACTCTCTCACCCAATATGTGAACAGGTATCGTGGCTCGGTGTAGGCTGAATAAGCGGTGACATTATCCACACCCTGAGCCTTTGCGATAAGGCTTGCACGGTATTGATGAAAGCCGTCTGTGACGATAGTCATATCATGGCTCATGCCGAGTTCATCGAGTATCATGAGAGAGTTTTGGATATTTTCGTAAGTTGAAGTGGACTTGTCCTCCATTATTATCCTGTCGCTGTCCATGCCTTTTTCAAGAAGGTAATTTTTCATTGCCAAGGCTTCGCTTATTTTCTCATCATCACCCTTGCCACCTGAAACTATACAAAGCGTATCAGGATTGTCGTTCATAGCCATAATTGCAGCGTCAAGTCGTCTGCGTAACATTCGTGAGGGGCGTTCGCCTTTTACCTGACAGCCAAGCACAACTATAACATTGGCTTTTTCAGGGCGGTTTTCCTGTGCTTTGTACATAAGTATGGAAAGAATACCCACATATATTATCCCAGCAAGTATCAGTGTGCTTACAAAGATAAGCCCGAATTTACCTGCGCCATGTTCCCATATTTTTGATATAATACCGCAGAATTTTGTCCAGTTTGCCGTTATGAGCATTAGCATCACCGAAACGATGATGCCAAGCAGGTTGCCCGAGCATATAACTGGTAATGGTACAAGAAACAGAAACAACAGCAAAGTTTCCAGTGCAAGCAATATTATTTTTACGCTCATTAGTTATCTCCTTATCTTTTTTGTACTATTATAACATATAGCTCTTGTGATTACAAGGGCAAAAGAGAAAAGCGCTCCGCAGCAGCAGAACGCTTTTATAAGGAATGATCTAAGTTGAGATCAGATCACCGAATTTTTCGAGAAAATCACGCTTGTCGTCATATTTAGCTACCAGCGATACAGTTTTCTTTGTGCCAAGACCGAAAATACCCATAAATGATTTTGGATTGAGTATTTTTGTTCCTGACTGCACCACCAGATCGTATTTGCAGCTTAAAGCCGCTTCATGCAAAGTCTTGATGTCATTAAGATCGTTTATCCTGATATAAGCTTTGATCATGTTCGTGATTATGCCCTTTGGCATATCCTCCTTTCGCAATAATAACCTCTGAAAAACTAAAAAGAACCGAAAATTTCTGAGATTTTTGGTTCTTTTACATTGGCAACAGCAGTTCTATACTTATATGTCACATATCTTAATCCATATATAATTATATGTCAGTGTGAACAAATAGTAAACAGATATTGTGTAAAATATTATATACGAAGATATTAATATGAATTTTACTTATTTCATGTTAATTTGTTATATAAAATTTGGATAATTAATCATGTTAAAACGTTTTAGTTAATGTGGAACTTATATAAAAGCTATAACAAATCAGCTAAAAGTTTTCTTTTTACGAAAATCTCAAACGTTTTATATGCGTTTTGAGTGAAAATACGACAAAAGTAGAAAGTATATATTCGTAAATATATTAAACTATATGATGAGACTTTGCAAAAATGCGAAATCGTTTAAATTTTGCAACAAAAAAAGCACTGAGCTTTTAAAACTCAGTGCTTTCGTGATATCAAAGTTTAGTCAACAATAAATTCTTTGATCTCGTCAAGGAATTTAGTAGCGTCGTCTGTGTGTGCTACGAGCTGGATAGGATTTGAAAGGTCAAGGCTGAAAATACCCATAATTGACTTAGCGTCAACTGCATATCTTCCTGACGCAAGATCCACATCAAAGTCGTACATAGAAACTACGCTTACAAACTTCTTTACCGCTGCAATGGAATCGAGCATGATTTTTACCTTTGTCATAAATATTCCTCCTTCAGAATGATCGGTATATCCGATCTTGATTCCCACATAAATTCTGTAGATCTTTTCTCTACAATTTATATTATAAACGATTTTTCTGATTTGTCAATGGATATTTGCAAAAAAAATTAAAATATGGTACAATAGTCAAGAGTGATAAAAATCAAAGTTTAGATTTATGCAATATGCACATATATCATTGCGATTTATTGTGCATTATAAACATTTGGCTACTGAAAGGAAATCAAATATGAAAGCCTTTTTCTATACATTCGGCTGCAAGGTAAATCAATATGAAACAGAAAATATAAAGGAGGCAATGCTGTCCGAGGGGTATGAGGTCACGGAGGATTATGCTGATGCAGAGGTCTGTGTTGTAAATACCTGCACTGTTACCGCTCAGTCGGACTCAAAATGCCGACAGCTTATCCACAAGATAAAAAAAGCCAATCCTGATTGTCTGATAGTTTTGGCAGGCTGTTTTCCGCAGGCTTTTGAAAAGGAAGCTTCTGCTCTTGACGAGTGCGGTATCATAGTTGGCACAGGTGCAAAAAAGGAGATACCTGCCCTTATAAAAAGGTATATCACAAGTGGCGAGCGTATTATCAGGATAGTTCCTCGTGAGAGGGGAGAGGCTTTTGAGAAAATGACAAACTCAGGTGCTGACCAAAAAACTCGTGCGTATATCAAAATTCAAGACGGCTGTGATCAGTATTGCACCTACTGTATTATCCCCACTGCGAGAGGACACATCTGTTCAAAACCTTTGGAGGATATCGCTCCCGAAGTTCAGCAGCTCGTTGACTCAGGTCACAAGGAGATAATCCTCACGGGCATAAATCTTTGCTGTTACGGCAGAGACTTCAAAAACGGCACACGGCTCATTGACGCTGTTGAAGCCGCCTGCGGCTGTGATGGCGATTACAGAGTGCGTATCGGCTCTGTTGAGCCTGAGCTTATTTCAGATGAAGATATCCTGCGAATGTCAAAGCTTGAAAAGCTCTGCCCGCATTTTCATCTTTCCCTGCAAAGTGGCTGTGACGAAACTTTGAAGCGCATGAATCGCCATTATGATACGGCGGAGTATGCTGAGCTTTGCGAGAAGCTTCGCAGGCATTTTCCAAACTGCGCTATAACCACCGATATAATGGTGGGCTTTCCACAGGAAACTGACGAGGAATTTGAAAAGTCGCTGGCATTTGCAAAGAAGATATCTTTTGCAGAAACGCATATTTTCCCGTATTCACGCAGACCTACCACTGTTGCCGACAAAATGAAAGGTCAGCTCGACCGCAAGACCAAGCACAGTCGTGCGGCTCAAATGGCAGATGTATGCAACGAAACAAAGGCTTTGTATCTCAAAAGCCTTGTTGGCACAGTGCAGGAGGTTTTGTTTGAAAAGGAAACAAGCCCTCAGTGGCACCAAGGTCATGCGCCAAATTATGTGACAGTGAAAATACCGAGGTCGAGCGAAGAAGTTTCTTTAAGGCGACAGCTTTTAAAGATAGAGATAACCTCGTCAGATGGCGAGTTTTGTTACGGAAAACTTATATGAGTACAAAAAAGAGGATCGCAAATGCGATCCTCTTTCGTTATATCCAAATATACTCAGGCTTATCCAAGCTTTGCAAGGATTATCTCCTTCATCTTTCCTGGGTTAGCCTTGCCCTTTGAAGCCTTCATGCACTGACCTACCAGATAGCCCAGAGCATTTGTCTTTCCGCCCTTGTAGTCATTTACAGACTTTTCGTTTGCGGCAAGAACTTCGTCAGCGATCTTTTCAAGTGCGCTGTCATCAGAGACCTGTGCAAGACCCTGCTCCTCGATAATGTCGCTTACCTTTTTGTCCTCTTCAAGAAGAACTGCAAAAACTTTCTTTCCGCCAGCGTTGGAAATGGTCTTTGCCTCGATAGCAGCGACGAGGTCAGTAAGATTGTCAGCAGTGAGCTTTGTATCTTCGAGAGTCTTGCCTGTTGCATTCATGTACTTAACAAGGTCGCCGAGTATCCATGTTGTATAGCACTTTGCAGGGAACTTGTCCTTTGCCATGCAATCGTCAAAAAGCTTTGCAAGGGAAACAGACTCTGCTATAAACGTTGCGTCCTTTATGTTCAGACCGAACTTCTTTACATATCTGAGTATCTTTACGTTTGGAAGCTCAGGGATACTCTTTTTAAGCTCGTCAACACGCTCCTGCTCAACAACGATAGTGAGCAGGTCCGGCTCAGGGAAGTAACGATAATCCTGTGCGTCCTCTTTTGAACGCATTGGAATGCTCATTCCCTTTTCGTCGTCCCAACGGCGAGTTTCCTGCTCGACCTTTCCGCCTGCTTCAAGAACAGCTATCTGTCTTTCTACCTCGTAGTCGATACCTCTTACAGCGGCAGAGAAGCTGTTTACGTTCTTCATCTCAGAACGTGTGCCGAATGGCTCGCCAGGCTTGTGAACAGATACGTTTACATCACATCTGATAGAGCCTTCCTGCATCTTACAGTCGCATATGCCAAGATACTGTAGGATAGATTTCAGCGTTTCAAGATAAACCTTTGCTTCCTGTGAGGAACGCATATCAGGCTCAGAAACTATCTCGATAAGCGGAACACCGCAGCGGTTAAGGTCAACAAGTGATACACCATGGAACTTGTCAGAGTGGAGAAGCTTACCTGCGTCCTCCTCGATGTGTATTCTTGTGATACCTATTCTTCTTTCCTCGCCGTCAACAAGGATATCAACATAACCCTTGCCGCAGAGAGGAACTTCTGCCTGTGATATCTGATAAGCCTTTGGCAGGTCAGGGTAGAAATAGTTCTTTCTGTCCTGCTTGCAGACACGGTTTATCTCGCAGTTGAGTGCGTGACCCATTCTTATTGCATAATCAACTACCTTTTCGTTAAGAGTAGGCAGTGTGCCAGGCATACCCATGCAGATAGGGCAAACCTGTGAATTGACTTCAAGACCGAACTGGTTCTTACAGTCGCAGTATATTTTAGACTCGGTATTAAGCTCAGCATGAGTTTCAAGACCGATTACAACTTCGTAGCCTTTTACCATTTTTGTGACCCCTTTCCTTAAAGCTCAGGCATTTTGAATCCGCCAACAAGCTGCTCATAAGCATAAGCTGTGTTAAGCAGACGCTGCTCTGTAAACTTTCCGCCGATAAGCTGCATACCAACAGGCAGACCCTTGCTGTCATATGCACAAGGAATGCTTATTGCAGGCAGACCTGCAATGTTCACTGTAACAGTGCAGACATCGTTTGCGTACATTTTAAGGGGATCGTCAGTGTTTTCACCGATCTTGAATGCTGTTGACGGAACTGTAGGAGTAGCGATAACATCAACGTCAGCGAACTGAGATGCGAACTCCTGCATTATTCTCTTCTGAACGAGCTTTGCTTTCTTGTAGTAAGCGTCATAGAAACCTGATGAAAGCACGAATGTGCCGAGCATTATTCTTCTCTTTACTTCGTCGCCGAAGCCCTCTGAACGTGTTCTCTCGTACATATCAACAAGTCCGTCATATTCTTCGGCTCTGAAGCCGTATCTTACACCGTCAAATCTTGCAAGGTTTGAAGAAGCCTCTGCAGAAGAAATGATGTAGTATGATGAAAGTGCATAATCTGTAGACGGCAGAGAAATCTCCTTTACAGTTGCGCCCTGCTTTTCAAGCTCTTTCACAGCGTTCATTACAGACTGCTTAACGAATGGGTCGATACCCTCACCGAAATACTCTTTTGGTATACCGATCCTCAGACCATTTACGTCAGCTTTAAGGTCAGACGCAAAATCAGGATACTCTCTATAGGAAGAAGTAGCGTCATACTTGTCATGACCAACGATAGCAGACTGTACCATAGCAACGTCCTTTACGCACTTGCCGAGAGGTCCGATCTGATCCAGTGAGGACGCAAAAGCAACAAGACCGTATCTTGAAACGCTGCCGTATGTAGGCTTCAGACCTACAACGCCGCAGTATGAAGCAGGCTGTCTGATAGATCCGCCAGTGTCAGAGCCAAGAGTAACGATAGCCTCTCTTGCTGCAACAGCCGCAGCAGATCCGCCTGATGAACCGCCAGGTATCCTCTCTGTATCAAATGGGTTTTTAGTAGGCTTAAAATGTGAGTTCTCGGTTGATGAACCCATAGCGAACTCGTCCATGTTGAGCTTGCCTGTTACAACGATATCGTCAAGCTTGTTCATTACAGTCGCATTGAAAGGCGGAACATAGTTGCCAAGCATTTTTGACGCACAAGTTGTTCTCAGACCCTTTGTTGAGATATTGTCCTTGATACCAACAGGTATACCAGCCAAAGGTGAAAGCTCCTCGCCCTTTGCAAGCTTTTCATCTATCTCAGCGGCTTTTTTCATAGCGTTTTCTTCGTCAAGTGTCAGATAAGCGTCTACCTTGCCCTCAACTGCTTTTATTCTGTCAAAAACAGACTTTGTAAGCTCTGCGGAGCTTATTTCCTTGTTCTTTATCATTTCTGACAAGTCGCAGGCATTTCTTTCAAAAAGTTCCAATTATAACACTCCTTACTCTACTGTTTTAGGCACGACAAGACAGCCTGCCTTTACCTGAGGAGCGTTCTGCATAAGCTCCTGTCTTGTGAATTTATCCTGAACAGCCACGTCTTTTCTGAGTATCATCGGGTTGTCAGGGTCAAGGGTCATTTCGTCCTGAATGTCGGGGAGCTTTTCAACCATTCCCACGATGTTTTCCATTTCTGACTCAAACTTATCAAGCTGATCGTCTTCGATGCGAAGTCTTGCCAGCTTGGCAATGTGTTTAATGTCAATGTTCATTTTACATTCCTCCTGTTTTATTTATATAAAAAGATATTATCTTATTTTATCATATCCTTGAACTGTTCTTCGGTGATTATTTCGATACCGAGCTGCTGAGCTTTATCAAGCTTGCTTCCTGCTTCCTCACCTGCAAGAACATAGTCCGTTTTTTTGGACACCGAGCCGCTTGCCTTGCCGCCGTATTTCTCAATGAGTGCTTTTGCTTCGCTTCTTTTCAGTGTCGGCAAAGTGCCTGTGAGAACAAAAGTCTTTCCTGCAAAGCGGTCGTCTATCTGTATCTTCTCATACTTTGTGTTTATCCCACATTCTTTGAGCCTTTGGATAAGCTCTATCATATGCTCTTCATGGAAAGCGTTGTAAACGCTTTGCGCCATTACGCCGCCAAAGCCGTCTATCTCGGATATCTGCTCTGCGGAAGCGTTCATGATGTTGTCTAGGTCGCCGAACTTGTCGCACAGAAGCTTCGCAGAAGCCTGTCCGATATTTCTTATGCCCAGACCAAACACCAATCTGTCCAAAGAATTGGACTTTGACTTTTCTATAGCACTAAGCAGATTGTTCACTGATTTTTCCTTGAAGTTGTCAAGCTGTAAAAGCTTGTTTTCGCTCAGAGTGTAAAGGTCAGCCACAGAGGTGATAAGCTTGTTGTCAAGAAGGGTGTGAACTATCTGCGGACCAAGACCGTCAATGTTCATTGCGCCCTTTGAAGCAAAGTGAACGATGCTTCTGAATATCTGCGCAGGACATTCAACGTTCGGACACCTTACCGCCGCTTCTTCCTCGGACTTCACAAGCTTTGTTCCGCATACAGGACAGCACTCAGGGAGCGTGAAAACTCCGTCGCCATGCTTTTCCACAGAGCCAAGCACCTCAGGGATTATATCTCCAGCCTTGCGGACCTTGATGATATCCCCAACGGAAATGTTTTTCTCTCTTATAAAATCCTGATTGTGTAGGGTCGCCCTTGAAACGCTCGTGCCTGCAAGAAATACAGGCTCGAACACAGCCACAGGTGTTATAGCACCAGTTCTGCCCACGTTAAGCTCTATATCAAGCAGCTTTGAGGTCTTTTCCTCAGGCGGAAACTTGTAAGCCACAGCCCACTTTGGCACTTTTGCAGTTGCACCAAGCATTTCACGCTGTCTGAAATCATCGACCTTTATAACAACGCCGTCAATATCGAACGGCAGGTCAAAACGCTTTTCTCCGATAGCCTTTATGCAGCCTATGACCTCATCAGCGGTAGACACACGCTTGTAATCAGGGATAGTCTTGAATCCCAGTGTTTTCAGATAGTCAAGTGACTCCTTGTGGGAAGTAAGCTCCTTGCCCTCTATCTGCTGAACATTGAACACAAAGATATCAAGCTTTCTTTTTGCCGCTATCTTAGGGTCTTTCTGTCTAAGAGAACCTGCGGCGGCGTTTCTAGGGTTTTTGAAAGGCTGCTCGTCATTATCCTCCTGCTCTTTAACAAGCTTCAGAAAAACATTTCTCGGCATATATGTTTCACCTCTGACTTCTATCAAAGGCAGTTCCTCGTTTATTTTTATAGGAATGGACTTTACAGTTTTCAGATTAGAAGTAACGTCCTCGCCCACAAAGCCGTCACCACGGGTAGAACCTATGGCAAGCTCACCGTTATGATATTCAAGGGATACCGAAAGTCCGTCTATTTTAGGCTCAACAACGAATTGCGGTTTATCCACAGCCTGCTGAACTGTCTCAATAAAGCTTCTCACCTGTTCAAAGGAAAAAACGTCCTGCAAAGAACCCATTTGCACACGGTGTGTGACTTTCTCAAATATTGATATCGCCTTGCCGCCTACACGCTGAGTAGGGGAGTCGCTTCTGATAAACTGCGGAAACTGCTCCTCAAGACCCTTTAGTTCCTGCTGGAGCATATCGTATTCATAGTCTGTGATCTCGTTCCTGTCCTCAACATAGTAAAGCTGAGAGTGATAATTCAAAAGCTTCACAAGCTCGTCTATACGTTTTTTAGCGTCCTGTTCGTTCAAAATAACACAACTCCATTTCTGCCAACTTTTTACGGCATATCATACGCAGGGCAATACCACATAAGGATTGTACGCAAGATGCGTAGCCAGATTTTTTGTTAGCTTGTATAGAAACGACGCAGGAATACTTCCGTATTTCAAGGAGTTTCTGTGCGAGATAACGGAAAATCTGCAAGCAGATGCGTGCAAAGCCGTTAGGCGTGCCTTATGCGGTATTGCCCTTTATATTATACCATAATTGCTGGTGAAATACAAGCCTTTTTTCTATAAACTGCGAAAAAATCAGCCTTTTCCCTTGTCTAAGTACATATCAGGTATCTCCCCTACGATAACAGTTTCGCTTACGGGATAGTCATAGCTCACCACGATATCAGTAGAGTGTGCAGGAAGAATGGCTGTCATTTCTATGGTCACAGTGAGATAGAGGCTGTATTTTGTCTGATTTATCCCTGCTTCCGTTAAATCGCTTTTAAGCTCTGTTTTTGCCGCACCTATCTGATGAAGCCGCAGTGGTATGTCAAAACCTCTGCCTGTGAGGATATTTATTCCTGAAAGTGTGCCGATGGGTACGCTGAGTTTTGTACCCTCAAGCTGTGAAAGGCTTTCGTTCACAGCCCTTGAAACACTGCTTTGAAGCCTGTTCACAGCGTTCGTATCGCTGTTTATGGAGGTTATCCTGCCGTCAGTTTCAGATATCTTTATATAACTGCTCTGGGGCAGTTTTTCAAGCTCTCTGCTTATGGCCGCATTTATCACGTCAAGTGCCGCCTGCTTGCTTTCAAACTCGCTTATTTCGCTGATGTGCCTTGAAAGCTGTGCAAAAAACACCGTCGTGAGCAGTGCAAGAATAATAACGACAGCAAGAATTATGTATGAAAGTCTGTTCTTGAAAGAACGCTTGTGAACGCTCAAAAAAATCACCGCCTTTGGCTTATTATATACCAAAATGCGGTGATATGTGATTATTTTACTTTAATTCAACGATAGTTACGCCGTCCTCACCCTCTCCATAAACGCCTTTTCTGAATGATTTTACAGACGGGTGGTGTTTAAGCGCACGCCTTATGGCGTCACGGAGAATACCAGTGCCTCTGCCGTGGATTATGGTAAGCATCGTCACCCCTGACATGATAGCGTCAGAAATAAACTGTTCCATTTCATGAACGCCCTCGTCAGCGGCATAGCCCCTGATATCAAGCTCGGTGGATACCTTTCGTGTCATACGGCTCTCAATGCCGCTTTTGGATACACCGCCTTTTTTCACAGGCTTCTTTGTCTGCTTTTGCGGCTGTTGTTTTTCAATAAGCTGAAGCTTCTTTACATCAATCTTGGTTTTCATTATGCCTGCCTGAATGAAGCACATTCCGCTGTTGTCAGGGGGCGTTATAATGATACCCTTTCTGTTTGTGTCAACGATAAGCACGCTGTCGCCCTTTTTCAGCGGCCTTGGCAGCACATATCCCTCGTTCCTGCTTTCAGAAACAGGGTTAGCCTCGCTGTAAAGCTTGTTCATTGTGGACTTCTGCTTGTGCCTTGCATCAATGGCTTTCTGAGTGAAGTTCGGATTTTCTTTCTCTTTTCTCAGCTTGTCAAGCTCGTCAACAAGCGCCTGCGACTCACGCTGAACACGATTTACGATCTGCTGAGCCTCACGTCTTGCCTTTTCAAGCTCGGCTTCTTTCTGATCGTAGAATTTTTCTTTCTGCTCTGCAAGCTCTTTTCTGAGAGCCTCGCTTTCCGCACGGTATTTCTCCGCAAGCCTGTTGTTTTCTTCAAGCTGTATCCTTGTGCGTTCTAGATTGTCTATGATAGTTTCAAACTTTCTGTTGTCCTCAGAAATAAGCGACTCAGCGTACTTGATTATATCCTTGTCGATACCAAGACTTTCAGAGATAGCAAAAGCGTTGGACTTACCGGGTGAGCCTATGATAAGCCTGTATGTCGGGTGCAAAGTCTGCACGTCAAACTCGCATGAAGCGTTCTCAACGTCAGGAGTGTCGATAGCATACATTTTAAGCTCCTGATAGTGAGTAGTTGTAACGAGGGTCGCACCGAATATCCTTATGCGCTCGATTATAGCCACCGCCAGTGCAGCACCCTCCACAGGGTCAGTGCCTGAACCAAGCTCGTCAAGAAGCACAAGGCTTTCGCTGTCAGCCTCGTCAAGTATGGTCTTTACTCTGCTTATGTGAGAAGAGAAGGTAGACAGATTATTTTCTATAGACTGCTGGTCGCCGATATCAACAAGCACGTTTTTATATACTGATATCCTGCTTCCGTCTGACGCAGGGATAAGCAGACCGCACATTGTCATAAGCGTGAGCAGACCCACAGTTTTAAGCACAACTGTTTTACCGCCCGTGTTAGGACCTGTTATTATCAGGGAGTGATAGTCAGTGCCAATAGAGAAGTTTATAGGCACGACCTTTTTTGGGTCGATAAGAGGGTGACGTGCCTTGTTCAGCACAATAACACCGTCATTGGATATCTCAGGGAGCATTGCTCTCATTTTTGCGCCGAGGTTTGCCTTTGCAAAATAAAGGTTAAGCTCTGTTACCGCATTGTAGTTTGAAATGAGCTGGTCTTTCATTTCGGCACATTCCATGGAAAATTCAGCGATTATCCTGTGTATCTCGTCCTGTTCCTGACCCTGCAAAATTCTGATATCATTGTTTGCCTCCACAACCGACATAGGCTCGATAAAAAGCGTTGAGCCTGTTGCGGAGGTGTCATGAACAAGACCGCTGACATTACCCTTGAACTCAGTCTTTACCGGCAGAACGAAACGTCCGTCACGCATTGTGACAATGCTCTCCTGCAAATATTTCTGAGTGTTAGGGGACTTTATCATCTTGTCAAGGGTCTCTCTTATCTTAAGCCCTGAACGTGTTATCTTCTGTCTTATGCTTCTAAGCTCCGCACTTGCGTCGTCAGAAAGCTTTGTGTCATCTATGATAGCCGTTTCCAATCTCTGCTGCAAAAACTTGTTTGGATAGAGCATTTCAAAAAGATATGAAAGGGAAGTGTCCTTGTTCTCACACTGCTCATACCAGTGATGTAGCTCATATGTCTGAGCAAGCAAACGTCTTATCTGGATAAGCTCGCCCAAAGAAAGCACGCCGCCTGCCTCGGCTCTTTTGATGTAAGTTGATACGTCATTTATGTTGTAAAAATTCGGCGTGCCGTATCTCACGCTGAGTTCAAGCGCTTCGGCGGTCTTGCCTGTTTCTTTCTTGACCGTGTAAAGATCAGAACAAGGCTTTATCCCCAAAGCCATTTTTTTCGTTTTTTCGTTGGAGCATTCTTTTGAAAGCATTTCAAGAATTTTGTTCAGTTCCAGCGAATCATAAAATCTTTCGTCCATTATATATACCTCAAAATATGACAATAGACAAAGCTACGCAATGCCTACAAAAGTCTGTAAAAATCAAGCGACGGAAACTTGCCTTTCAGATTATATCTAACAAACCGCTCTGTAAAAGCCGTCAGCTTTTTCTGGTATCTTTCGCTTATCTTGAAAGCAAAAAGCCGCTCATATTCCGTCAGTGCAATAAATCGGACTATGTATAGCATAGTCCTGTCTAATTCAATATCGTAAATGCTGTCAGGATTGTAACAGCATTTGTCACACTCCAAGACCCCTGTTGACAGATTGAAGTGCATAATGTCAGCTTCATACGCCATGCAAACCGAACAGCCAAGAAGCGCAGGTCTTAATCCTGCTTCGCACAGCAGACGAAACTCAAATATAGATTTGAGAAGTTCGTCATCCCTGTCGCCCTTATCGAGAAAATAAAGTGTGTTCAGCATCAGCCGCATTATCTCGTCACAGCCGCTTTCCTCTGTTCGTATATACATGAGAAGTTCAGAAAAGTAAGAGGCAAGAGCCGTTTTTTTAGGGTCGAGCCTGATGTTGTAAAAAAGCTTCTCTGATTCACTGCTGTTGAGAAAAAACATTGATTGGTCTTTAGCGTTCTTCTTTTCCTCAACGCACAGCTTAGAGTATGCAAAAAGCTGCGTTGATGACGCATTTTTCGTGCTTTTCCTGCCTCCACGAACAAATATATCTATGACTCCACGCTCTGCTGTGAGGACAGTGACGGATTTGCTTGTTTCGCCCCTGTCATTTTCCCTCAGTATCAGTCCCATAAAGGTCAGCATTGTCAGTATCCTCTTTTCTGTGTGCGGCATATGTGAGATAATCCTCTATCCTGCCGCTTTCAAAGAACTTGTCCCATAAAGTCATGATATTCACCGCCTTACTGATATTATCAGCTTTTTTGGCGGTCATTATAAGCGGAAAAATATGTTGCCTTTATTCCAAACCGAAATTCTTTATCATGCCCTCACGGTTTCTCCAGCCCTCTTTTACCTTGACCCAGCACTGGAGATTTACTTTTATCTGGAAGAAATCTTCAAGGTCAGCTCTTGCTTCCTGACCTATCTTTCTAAGCATAGAGCCGCCTTTTCCGATAAGTATGCCCTTGTGTGACTCTCTCTCACAGTAAATCGTAGCGGTAACGTCAAGTATAGCTTCACCGTTTCTATTTTCACGCTCGTTAAGATGTTCGATAGTCACAGCTATGCCGTGAGGAACTTCGTCATTAAGGTTATTAAGTGCCTTTTCTCTTATTATCTCAGCCATTATGACCTTTTCAGGCTGGTCTGTGAATTTATCATCAGGGAAGTAGTGCGGACCCTCCACAGCATTCTTTTCAAGATCTTCCATAATAATATCAAGGCCGTCCTTTTCAAGAACGCTCACCGGTACGATATCTATAAAATCAAAAAGCTTTGAATACTCAGCTATCACTGCGATAAGATCCTCTTTGTTTTCAAGAAGATCTATCTTGTTCAGCACAAGTATCACCTTAGTCTTGCCTGTCTTGAAGCCCTTTACAAGCTCACGCTCGTTTTCGGATATTTTCTTTGTGCAGTCAGCCATAAGGATAATAAGGTCAACCCCTGCAACAGACTCGTTCACAGCGTTGAGCATATGCTCGGAAAGCTTGTTTTTAGCCTTGTGCATACCAGGGGTATCCATGAAAACGAACTGCGTTTCTCCTTTTGTGAGAACGCCTGTTATCTTTGTTCTTGTTGTCTGCGGCTTGTCGCTCACTGCGGCTATCTTTTCGCCCACAAGTGCGTTTAGCAATGAGGATTTGCCTGCGTTCGCACGTCCAACAATGGTGACGAACGCATTTTTTGAATTTGCATTTTTCTTGTTCATATATATTTTTCCTTATCTTTTTTATCTTTGTCAGCAGGTGTTTTGAACACCCATACGAGCCACAGTATCACACCTGCGGCTAAAGCTATCCCTAGCCATATGTTTCTTGCAAAATAAGAGGCTATAGCCATAAAAGCATAATAGTCCCAGAATATCCTTATTCCCACAGCCACAGAAGCTACCGCCGCAATGAGAACAGCCCCTGCCGCACAGTCTTTAGCCTTTTTAGCAAGGGGGTTTTTATCTTTACACGCCATATCCACAGCGGCTTCAACAGCCGTGTTCACAAGCTCCAGTGAAATAACAAGCCCTATGCAGATATAAACTGAGGCAGTTTCGGCGGCGCTGAGCCCATAAAACCGCATTAGCAATATTACAAGCACTGCAGCGCCAACGTGAAAGCGCATATTGCGTTCTGCTTTTATACAGCTCACAATGCCCTCAAAGGCATAAACAAAGCCCTTGAAGAAACGTCCTATCCCTGTTTTACCTGTGTTCATGCTCGCCTAAGAACGTGGCGTCTCTGGATATGCCCAGATTGCCGAGAATAGCTTCTTCCTTTTCACGCATTATCCTCTCCTGAAGATTGCTTTCTTCATGGTCATAGCCAAGGAGGTGAAGCATTGAATGTACTGTCAAAAAGCCTATCTCTCTTTCAAGAGAGTGACCATATATCTCAGCCTGACGGTAAGCGGTTTCAAGGCTTATGACTATATCTCCCAGCAGGAAAGCACCTGTTTCGTGGTTCATGTCAAAATCACCGTTTTCGCCAAGAGGAAAGCTCAGCACGTCTGTTGAGCGGTCTATGTTTCTATGCTCCTTGTTAAGCTCATGTATCTGCTTGTCATTCACAAAAGATACAGAAACTTCAAAATCATCATTGTGGCCCTCATATTCCAACACAGCATGGCAACAGCGTCTTACAAGAAGCCTTATGCCAACAGGTATCTTTACCTCTGTCTGGTTGTTGGTTATCATTACTTTTACCTTGCCCATTACTTTTTCACATTCCTTTTTTGTTATATTTTTCATAAGCAAGGATTATGTCCTGCACAAGCTTGTGACGGACAACGTCCTTGTCGGTAAATCTGTTTATTGATATATCGTCAATGCCTTTGAGTACGTTCATTGCCTGAATAAGTCCTGACTTTCTCTGGTCAGGCAGGTCTATCTGCGTTATATCGCCTGTTATGACTATCTTTGAGTTGAATCCAAGACGTGTAAGGAACATCTTCATCTGCTCGTGAGTGGTGTTCTGCGCTTCATCAAGGATAATGAAAGAATCGTCAAGAGTACGTCCTCTCATGTATGCCAGCGGAGCAACTTCGATACAGCCGCGCTCCTGCTGTTTAGCGAAAGTGTCAGGACCGAGCATTTCAAAAAGTGCGTCATAAAGCGGTCTGAGATATGGGTCTACCTTACATTGCAGGTCGCCCGGAAGAAAGCCCAGCTTTTCTCCTGCTTCAACCGCAGGACGTGTAAGGATTATCTTCTCTACCTCGTGCGCCTTGAAAGCCTTTACCGCCATTGCCACCGCAAGATAAGTCTTGCCCGTTCCCGCAGGACCAATGCCCATGACGATAGTCTTTTTCCTTATTGCTTCAACATATCTTTTCTGACCGAGAGTTTTCGGCTTGACGAGCTTTCCGCTCACCGTTACGCACACGCCGTCATCAGACATATGCTTTATCTCATACTGCTTGCCCTCACGCACAAGTGTGAAAACATATCTTATAGTCTGCTCAGTGATAGCCTCGCCCTTGTTGATAAGAGCAATAAGGCTATTTATAGCTTCCGAGGCGTTAAATACGTTCTCCTCATCGCCTGTTATCTTGATATCGTCACCTCTGCCGAGAATCACAACATTATACTCTTTTTGGATAAGGTTAACATTCTCGTCATAATTGCCGAAAAGGCTGAGTACAGTTTCCATTCTGTCCACGCTGATAAGTTTTTCCGCCATTAGCACAACTTCCTCTTTTTTTGTTCTGATATACCTATTATACAAAGTTATTATATCACATTTTTCCTCTGATTGCAACAATCTCAGTAAGATTTAACACTTTTTTTATGCACCTTTTCACACTTTTTGATCATTTCTTAATAAAAAATTCCACCTCTCTGCAAAGCTCGCCATATAGGGTGTATGTTACAGTAGCGGTTACTCCGTTTTCCGTTACATTATCCTCCACTTGCCGGTCTTTTATCTCATAGTCTGAGAGAAAATTTTCCTCATATAAATACGCCTTTTCATGAACGGCGTCAAGTGCCTGCTGTTCTGTCAGGGTGTCTTGTGAAAATTTATACTCTTCAAGTTCGCAGGTGGTTATGCCAAAAGGCATTTCAAGCCCGAAAAGCGACAGAGGAGAATATCTCTGCTCATTTTTCCAGTAACCCTCAGGCTTTGAGATAAACAGCGGTATATCAGCGTCAAACACAGTGAAAAAACGCTTTGTATCTCGCTTGCCTGTCGTCTTTTCTGCCTTGTCCTCAAAGGGCTGTGTTAATGTGACAGTGCGCTCAAAAGTGCCTATTATCTTACCCTTTGAGCGTGCATAGCTTGTCTTTGTTTCAACGTTTTCCTTGCCGTCTATCCAGCTTGATTTTGATGTGATGATCTCACCGCCTACAACGATATCGCCCTTTGTCACACCGCTTCCCACAGGTATCTTTAGCTGTCCGTCATAAACCTCGACTTTTTCGATAACTCCGTTTTCGCAGGCAACAAGATTTGAGGGATAGCGGTTTGACTCACGCTTTGTGTCACCCTCAGTTTCGATAACGTCGATTATCAGCGTGTCCCCCTTGCGTGTTATGCCTGCCCATGATATGCCCTCCACTTTTTGCTTTAACGCACGTTCTGTGACTATAAGGTCAATGCTTGGGATATAAGTGCCGGTTTCAACGCCCTCCTCTTTAAGCACCGACATAACGCCTTTTCTGATATTTTCATCATCACTGAGTATGTCAAACCTCACCACCACGTTTGATAGATAGAAGCACGAAAGCATGACAGCCGCAGTGCCTATGACAAGTCCTCCTCTTCCGAAAAAACGTTTTGCAAGAACAAAGCTTCCGTGACGTTTTGTGGCGGTGTATTCAAGCCCAAGTTCATGGCATAGTCTTTCAAGTGCCTTACAGTGTTCCGCAGGCATACGCAAAGTGAGCTTTCCGTTCTTTTCACACATTTTGCTAACGGGAAGCTTTTTTGACATTATCCTGCGGAAAAACTTGGTGAAGCTGTCCCCTGTGATAACATAATCTATATAACCGAAAATCATTATCCTCTCTCCCTGATACTTCTTGACACAAGCTTGACCGACTCTATTTTTCCTCTTATCTCCACGCTGTCGGAGCAGAAATTTGACATTGTTAGTCCGCTGCCCCATATCTCTATCTCAAAAGAGCCTGTCAGCACCTTTGCCATTATCTCACTGCACTCAACTATCTGCTTGCAGTTTTCGATAACGGCGGCTCTGTCGTCAGTTATGCTTATGTATGAGCTTAGTGCGGTCAATTCTTTTGTCATGCCGAAAAAGCTTAAAAATGGTATCTTCTTCATTTTTGCGTCCTCCGTTCATTGTCTTATGCTTAATTATATTATTAGACAGACTGACATATACTTAAAAAGTAAAAGTAGGGAGGTAATAAAAATGTTGAAAAGACTTGCAAAGGAGCTTTGCGTATACATACTTGCGGGGGTGGTCATATGGTTCTGCATTATCACCATATCAGGGGGCGAGAGTGTAAAGCTTGGTATCTCCGAAGCTGTTGACCGCTGTATGAATATCATAATCCCGTCGCTGTTTGTTTTTATGGCGCTGTCGCAGATACTTGTTTCAAGTGGGCTTTACTACTGCGTTTCAATGCCTTTTTATCCTATATCGAGATTTATAATGGGCATACCGCCTCAGCTTTTCTTTGTATTTCTTCTTGGCAATACCGCAGGCTATCCTGTGGGAGTAAAGCTTCTTTCAGATCTGTGTCAGAGAAAGATAATATCCCAGCGTACTGCAAAGATAATGTCCTGTTTTTGCTGCTGTGGAGGGCCTGCTTTTTATTCTGGTACAGTGGGCCTTGCAGTGTTTGGTTGTACAGGAGCAGGCATTGCAGTATTCGTATCCATACTAGCGGCAAATTTTCTCACTGCACTTGTTCTCGGCAGAGCTATAAATGAGGATAAGAAAACATCAAAGCCGACTTTCAGACTTGACGGCAGAATGTTCACCGACAGCGTTATCTCGGCAGGAAAGTCACTTTTTGTTATCTGCGTTATGATAGTCTTTTTCGGAGCGTTTATGTCCTCTCTTGAATGTTGCGGAGCGTTCAGCTTTCTGAAAGATGCGTTTTCACTGTCAGAAAACGGACTTGTGCTTGTTAAAAGCTGTCTTGAAATAACCTCTCTCACTGAGCTTTCGGGAAGTCCATTTTATCTTCTGCCATTTATAGCCGCTGTATGCTCCTTCGGAGGTCTGTGTGTGATTATACAAATAGCTGCACTTGGCGTGGATTTCTCCCTTGTGCCTTTTTTTATCTCACGTTTGGCATCAGCGTTTTTGTCAGCCGTTATATGCCGTTTTATCTATCCATTCTTTATCCCCGACACAGTTTTGACTTCTGTTACAAATAATGTTAAATTCGTCAAAGTGAACAATTTTGTTCCCTCGTTTTGCTTGATTATGATGATTTTATTACTAACTTTGAAGAAAAGACTAGCATTTTCTAAAACAGTATGATATAATTAATAACAAATGAAAAAAGATTAACTTATCTTAAAGGAGTTGTATAAATCATGGCAAAGAAGAGCTATTTTGGTAACAGAATTTCACCGTCATGTTCTTACTGCCTTTTCGGCAACAGATCAAGAGAAGGAAATAAGGTCCTTTGTGAGAAGCAGGGTCTGGTAGACGCTGATTATAGCTGTAAGAAGTGGGTCTATGATCCTATCAAGCGTGTTCCAAAAAAACAGCTTAATATTCCAAATCAGGAAGACGATGTTATCTGATACATAAAATATGCCGTACATTTTTTGGTGTACGGCTTTTATATTGCAAAAGATCCGCAGAGCGTTTTGTTTCGCACTGCGGATCTTTATATCTTATAACCTTATATCTTTTTGATCTTCGTGTAATTTGCCATTATTTTCTTTGTGCCACGATTATCGAATGCTATCTCAACAAGAGTATCGTTAGCCATAGGTTTTGAGCTTAAAACAGTGCCTTCACCGAATATCTTGTGCAAAACTCTGTCGCCTGGTGCGAAAGTTTCAGTATTAACAGAAAAATTGCTCTTATCAGCCTTTCGCTGAGCCAATTGCTGTTGCAGACTCATGCTGTGAGGCTTTTCATAGCCGTTGAGATAAGGTGAAGCCTTTGTTTCCTCGGCTTGCTTTTCTATGCAATCGGCAGGAAGCTCTTTTATAAAGCGTGATATCCTGTTTCTGTCAGTGCGACCATAAAGCATACGTTCCTCTGCGTGGGTAAGATAAAGCTTTTCCTTTGCTCGTGTTACTGCAACATATGCAAGTCTGCGTTCCTCTTCCGTGTCAGCTTCTGATTCAAGACTTCTTGATGACGGGAAGATGTTGTCCTCCATGCCTACCACGAAAACTATGGGGAACTCAAGGCCCTTTGCAGAGTGCATTGTCATAAGCACAACATAGTCAGCGTCAGAGTCGAGATTGTCAACGTCAGTGTAAAGTGATATTTCCTCCAAAAATCCCGACAGCGACGGCTCGTCAGCATTTTCTTCGTAGCTTGACATGGTGGATTTAAGCTCGTTGATGTTTTCAAGACGTGTAAGACCCTCGTCGCCCTGCATTTCAAGATGACGCTTGTAGCCTGTCATATCAAGAAGCTTGTCCAAAAGCTCCGCAAGTGGCAGAGTGTCAGAAAGCTCAGTAAGCTCTGAGAGCATATCACCCACAGGCATAAGCTGTTTTGAACGCTTCACAAGGGGTGCAAGCATATCGGCTTCCTGCATGATGTGGATAGGTGAATCCCCAAGGTCTGAGGTTATCTGCTCAAGAGCGTTTACAGTGGCTTCACCGATACCACGTTTCGGCTCGTTGATTATTCTTCTCAGACGGAGAAAGTCAAAATGGTTGTTTATTACAGAAAGATAAGCAAGTATATCCTTTATTTCCTTTCTGTCATAGAATTTCAGACCGCCTATTATTTTATATGGTATTCCACTTTGTATGAACGTCTGCTCCAAAGCGTTCGATTGTGCGTTCATTCGGTAGAGTATAGCATGGTCATTGTATTTTCTGCCCTTGTTTATGTCCTCTAAAATAGTGTCAGCCACGAATTTTGCTTCACTGCGCTCGCTTGAAGCCTTGTAGACTGTTACCTTATCACCGTCACCTGAAGCTGTCCACAGATTTTTGCCCTTTCTGCCCTGATTGTTGCTTATAAGCTGATTTGCGCAGTTAAGAATGTTCTGGGTAGAGCGGTAATTCTGTTCAAGCTTTATAACATCAGTGTCAGCATTGCAGTCGAACTGCTCCTCGAAGTTGAGGATGTTCTCGATAGTCGCACCACGGAACTTGTAGATACTCTGGTCGTCATCACCCACAACGCACAGATTGTGGAATTTCTGTGACAGCAGCGAAACAAGTCTGAACTGAGCCTTGTTGGTGTCCTGATACTCGTCTACCATTATATACTTATACAAGTTCTGATAGTGGTCGAGGACGTCAGGAAACTGCTCAAAAAGCTTGACTGTGTGGCAGATCATGTCGTCAAAGTCCATAGCGTTTGCGGCTTTGAGCTTCTTCTGATAGTGCTTGTATACCTTGCCTATGGTCAGATTACGATAATCTCCTGCGGCTGAGGCGATGTATTCATCAGGCTCTTGGAGCAGGTCTTTAGCGTGGGATATCTCGCTGAGTATCGTTCTCGGTGGAAACATCTTCTCGGATATGCCAAGCTCTCTCAATATGCTTTTTACAGTTCTCTGAGAATCGTCAGAATCATAAATGGTGAAACTGCTTGAAAATCCCAGCTTGTCACATTCACGCCTGAGTATCCTTGCGCAGGCGGAGTGGAAAGTCGCCGCTGTAATGCCTTGACCTGCCTCTCCCAACATTCCTGCAAGACGTTCTTTAAGCTCGCCTGCCGCCTTGTTTGTGAACGTTATAGCAAGTATGCTCCACGGCTTTATGCAGTCATATGCCACAATGTCTGCGAGGGTAGAAGCGTCATTTGTCTTGCCGTCAATGTAGTCTTTGAGAAACTGTATGTCCTGTTCAGAGGGCGTGCCGTAGGTCTGCTCTGTGTTGTATGCGTTGCCGAAGTATATCATGTTTGCGATGCGGTTTACCAAAACAGTGGTCTTGCCGCTTCCTGCTCCTGCCAGTATAAGGAGAGGTCCTTTTATTTTGAACACAGCCTTGCGCTGTTGGTCGTTCATTCGTGAAAAATATTTTTCAAGTGCTTTTCTTTTAAGAGCCGTAAACTGCTCCATTATATACACCTCCGTAAAATTTCTTTTATGCCGTATCCTACATTATAGCATATTTTTTCTATCTTGAAAAGGGCGGCGGCAAATTTTTTTCACATGAATAACAGTGGGTATGTTTTCCAATAATACATTAAATCAAATATTATGAACGGAGGAACATATATGAAAGCTGTTGTTTTATGCGGAGGACGTGGAGAAAGATTGATGCCCATGACAGACAGGCGACCTGCGGCTCTTCTGAGATTATGCGGAAAAGAAATTCTGCTTTTTACTCTTGAAATGCTGGAGAAAGCAGGCTTTGAAGAAGCTGTCCTTGCGGTGGGCTATGGCTCTGAACAGGTAGAAAGGCTTCTTGATGAAAAATACTCAGGTAAGATAAAGCTCCATATTATAAACACCGCAGGCAAAAGCACTGTGCAGGCTGTTAGAACAGCAATGTGCGATGAAACAGAAATTCTTGCCGTGGAATGTAACTGTATATTCACTCACCCTCTTGATGAGATTATAAAAGTTCATTTGAGCCACGATACCTTTTGTACGGCTCTAACTTATGATACTGAAAACAAACCTGCTGGCATATATATAGTGAAAAGAGAGCTTTTTGAAAGCCTTAATCCTGAAAAGCCTACGGATATGACGGAGGATATTATCCCCGAGGCTGTGAAAATTGGCGAAGCTGTCCTGCTTGACGGAAAAGGCTATTATAAAAGGATAACCACGCCTGAGGCTTTTCTCGATTGTCAAAGGCATATGCTTTACAACGAAAATATGTCACAAAGGCTGACGGAAAATAATTTCAGCGGTGCGGCAATAGGTGAGCCTGTTTATATAGGAGAGAACGTTTCTGTCATGTCAGGGTCGGTCATAGAAAGCGGAAGCGTCATAGACAATAACGCTGTTGTAAAGGGCGGCAAGGTGAACGGATATGTTGGCATAGGCTCGGTGATATCTGAGCGCTGTGATATAAAAAGTGCAGTGGTATGCCGTGGGGCTGTCCTTGACAGCGGTGTGAAGTGCGGTGAAAATTCAGTTATAGGCGAAAAGGCTCATATCGCAAGTGAAGCCGTCATTGAAAAAGGAGTGGGCATATGGTCTGGAAAAAATGTTGAAAAGGGTGCAAGGCTTTATGAAAACGTGAAAAGATCATCTGACAGCCGACTTGTCATAGACGAAAACGGCGAGTGCAGTTTGTGGGGCGGTGAAGCCACAGCACAAAAGGCTATGCTTTTTGGACTGTGTGTCGCAAGCGCCGCAAAAAAAGGCGGAAGTATAGTGACAGCCTATGGCTCTGACGAAAGCCTTTTGCTCAAACAAGCCCTTGACTGCGGCATATGTCAGGCTGGAGTGAACGTGTACAGTATAGGCAGAGCAGGCATTTCAGAGCTTTCTTATGCTGTGAACAGATTTGGCGTAGAGTTCGGCATACTCATAGGCGCAAACATTTCAGGTCATGCAAGGCTTATTTCGGCTGGGGGAATGTTGCCTGATGAAAAGCTTCTTGACCGCATTGGAAGCATAGCTGACGACAGAGCTTATCGCAGTGTGGGGCTTTCTCAGACGGGTTGTGTGACAGATTTTTCAGCGGTGAGGGAGATATACGTCGCAGAGCTTGAAAAAATACTCCCTGACCGATTTAAAGGCGTAAATGTGGATATCCGAACATATGATGTTAAAAAGGCGACCCTTGCCGACAGACTTTTTCACGGCAGGAACGATATAGACGGTGAGCGTATAATATTCAATCTTTCCGCAGACGGCACAAAAGTATCAGCTTACAGTGAGAAAACAGGCTATGTCATGTGGGAAAAGCTGGTGGCAATGTATGCAGGGGTGTGCTTTGAAAAGGGGCTTGCGGTGGCATTGCCTGAGAATTTCCCCTCTAATGCCGATGCCACTGCTGAAGACCACTGTGGCAGGCTTTACCGATACGAAAACAATACTGACATAGCAAAGGACGTTGCCGTTTCGACCCATAATATGTTTGCCTATGACGGACTTTACCTTGCGTCAGCGGTGACGTCTTATCTGTCAGAGCAGGGGATAACGCTACAAAAAGCTCTCTGTGATGTGCCTGACGCATACACTTCAAGCCGATTTGTGGGCATAACAATGAGCCGTGAAAACAAGGAAAAGATATTTTCAGAGCTTGGCTGTTCGGCAGAGGGTGAGATAACAATGGGCAAGACACACGCAGTTATCAGACCGCTGAGGGATAAAAAAGGTATAACAGTGTTTGCAGAAAGCGTGAGCTGCGAGCAGGCGGCTGCCTTTTGCGAGGATATAACAAGCAGGATAAAGGGCATATTCAGATAAATGTAATAAATTGCTATTGACATTGAGGCGAAAAAGGAGTACAATATAATCAGATATTTTTGTTCGGACAAAGGCGGCTCATGCCGCTGTATTTAAACTGCGTTCATCACACCATTTTGTCTTTCTTTGAGGCTTTAAGCGTTTTTGACAGCACATGATAATAAAGCCCAAACGCAGCGGTATATTGAATCTAAACGGAAAAATCGAATATTATTTGAGCATGATAAAATGCAGCAGGAAGGAGATAATTGCTCCTGCCGTATGTTTGTGCTGCTTTTTTGCGGCATTTTGTGCCTTTGAAGGCTTAAAAGCGGAGTACAGCAGGGCAAAGTACATTATTTTATGAACGAAAAGAACAACACAGTAAAAAATCCTACACAAAAACGTTTTTTCAGAAAAAAACAGAATAAGAGCGAGATACCTCTGGCTCAGGCTTCAAAAGAGCTTGACCGTGTAAAAAGTCAGAGAGCTTCGGGCAGTGTGAAAAAAACGCTTCAGCCGAGAAATGAAACTCCACAGAGAAAACCGCAGAATACTCAGCAAAGACGTCCAAGACCTGCGGCAAACAGAGTGAAAGAGCCTGTAAGAAGAACGCCTGTGAAGATAATCCCTCTTGGCGGTCTTAACGAGATAGGCAAGAATTTCACTGTTATCGAGTGTTCAAACGATATGTTCGTTATCGACTGCGGATTGGCTTTTCCTGACAGTGAAATGCCTGGAGTTGATATTGTTATCCCTGATTTCTCATACGTCGAGAAAAATCAGGAAAAGCTCAGGGGCGTTGTGCTTACACATGGTCATGAGGATCATATAGGCGGTCTGCCGTATTTTCTGAAAAAATTCAACGTGCCTGTTTACGGCACAAGGCTTACCCTTGGTCTTGTTGAGGGCAAGCTGAAAGAGCATGGGCTTTTAGGAACTGTAAAGCTCAACGTTGTAACGCCAAGACAGACAGTTAAGCTTGGCTGTATGGCGGTGGAGTTTATAAGAGTAAACCACTCTATCCCTGATGCCGTGGGAATGGCTATCCATACCCCTGCCGGTGTGCTTATCCATACTGGCGACTTCAAGGTAGACTATACACCTATCGAGGGCGGTATAATCGACCTGCCTAGATTTGCAGAGCTTGGAAACAAGGGCGTTTTGGCTCTTATGGCTGACTCTACAAACGCTGAAAGACCTGGCTATACCATGAGCGAGCGCAAGGTTGGCGAAAGCTTTGTGAAGCTTTTCAATAAGGCAGAGGGCAAGAGGATAATCATTGCCACTTTCGCTTCAAACGTTCACAGAGTTCAGCAGATAATAAATAATGCTGTCACACACGGCAGAAAAGTGGCTGTGTCGGGCAGAAGTATGGTGAATGTTATCTCAAAGGGCATCGAGCTTGGCTATCTTAAAGTGCCTGACGGTGTGCTTGTGGATATCGACACTATATCGAGATATGCACCTGAAAAAATGGTCATCGTCACAACGGGAAGTCAGGGCGAGCCTATGTCGGCGCTTACAAGAATGTCGGCAAACGAGCATAGGAACGTTACTATCACTCCTATGGACTTTATCATAATCTCGGCTAACCCTATCCCCGGCAATGAAAAGTATGTCACAAAGGTTGTAAACGACCTTATGAGATTGGGTGCAGAGGTAATATATGAGTCAATGTACGAGGTACACGTTTCAGGACACGCTTGTCAGGAAGAGCAGAAATTGTTGCTTTCTATCACAAAGCCAAAATTCTTTATCCCTGTACACGGTGAGTATAAACATCTTATGAAGCACAGAGATACGGCGCTTTCTGTGGGAATCCCTGAGAGCAATATAATCATTGCTGATATAGGCAACGTTATCGAAACAGACGGCGTTGACATGAAGATAACAGGACAAGTGCCTGCGGGCAAGGTGCTTGTGGACGGCCTTGGCGTTGGCGACGTTGGCGCAATAGTTCTCCGTGACAGAAAACATCTTGCTCAGGACGGACTTATCATTGCCGTGGCAACTATCGACAGGGCTTCGGGAGATATCCTTGCAGGGCCTGACGTGGTTTCAAGAGGCTTTGTGTATGTAAGAGAGAGCGAGGAGCTTATGACCGAAGCTCAGAAGCTTCTTACCGAAACACTTCAGGATTGTCTTGACAGAAATATGAAGGATTGGAATACCATAAAGGGCAGAATGAAGGATAATCTTTCGGACTTTATCTTCACAAAGACAAAGAGAAGTCCTATGATTTTGCCGATAATAATGGAATTATGACCGCCTGACAACAGTGCGGCTGTTTATAGAAATGCAGGAGCTTTAAAATGAAAAGTAACAACGGATTACAGATCATAATAAGAATAACAGTGTGCGTTACCATGCTTTCGTCACTTATAGGCGCTTTTATGCTGCATTCTACTCCGTCTCACAGAGAGTCGGGCAGTGTGCTTATTCTAGTGTCTGTGGCGGCGGCTGTATTGTGGGTGCTTGAAGAAGTGGTTTTCCACAATCACACTCGTAAGTATGTGGCAAAGCTTTCCACGATGATCTCAAAGACGGAGAGAGATTCTCTCCTGAATTTTCCTGCTCCTGCTATAATAATCGACAGCGAAAACGTCATCGTGTGGTATAACAGACTTTTTGGCAGACAGGTATACTCTGAGGAAGAGGCTTACGGCATTGACCTCACAGAGCTTATGAATATCGATATGGATAAGATATACACCTCTGACGGTGACCTTGTTTGCACAAATTCTCATTTCTATAAGGCAAAGGCTATACATACCGATACAAACGGTGAGCTTTCAATGGTCTATTTCAATGACGTTACCGATTATGTGGAGCTTGAATATGAGTTCAGAATGTCCCACAAAGCGGTAATAATCATAACTATCGACAACTTTGACGAGCTTATGTCAAATATCAGAGAGAGTGAAAAGGCTCACGTTGTTGTTGAGATAGAAAAGCTCATAGAGGAATTTTTGGAAAATACTACTGCGGTGTCAAAGAAAGTAGCAAGCGACAAGTTCTATGTTTATATGGAGGAACGCCACCTTGCACCTATAATCGAGCAGAGATTTAAGATACTCGAGCAGGCAAGAAAAATTGCCGTTGGCGAGCGTTCTAACCTTACATTGTCCATAGGTGTGGGCAGAGATGGTGCAAACCTTGCGGAGAGCGAGAAGTTTGCAAAGCAGGCTCTCGAAATGTGCCTTGGACGTGGCGGAGATCAGGCGGCTGTCAAGGAGGACGGTGAGTTCAAGTTCTTCGGCGGCATTTCTTCTGCACCTGACAAGAACAATAAGACCCGTATCCGTATGGTGGCAAAGGCTATGCTGGAGCTTATCTGCAATCACGATAAGGTGCTTATAATGGGTCACCGATTTGGCGACCTTGACAGCGTAGGCTCTGCAACAGGCTTCTGCTGTGCTATCAGAAACATGGTAAGAGAAGCTTATGTTGTGGTAGACCCTGAGCAGAATTTGTCGAAAACGCTTATAAATTACATAAACGAAAACGAGTCAGAGCATTATTACATAACCCCTCAGGAGGGTCTTGAAAGACTTGACGATAACACGCTTCTTGTGGTAACTGATACCCATAACCCTGCACTGGTGGAGTCAAAGGAGATACTTGCAAGGGCGAAAAATGTGGTAGTTATCGACCACCACAGAAGAATGGTGAACGGTATCGAGCCGACTATAATGTCGTTCTTAGAGCCGAATGCGTCATCAGCCTGCGAGCTTGTGACCGCTCTTATCGAGTATTTCGGCGAGGATTCCAACATCACAGTCCATGCGGCGGAAGCTCTGCTTGCGGGAATAATGCTGGATACAAAGAATTTCATTATGAAAACAGGTGTAAGCACTTTTGAAGCGGCAGCATTTTTGAAGAAAAAGGGCGCTGATACCATAGCTGTCAAAAAGCTTTTTGCAAACTCTATCGAGACTTATCATCAAAAATCGTCGCTTATAAACAGTGCTCACCTTTATAAAGAGTGCGCAGTGGCTTATACAGAGGAAAGCTTCTCTGAAATAAGGATAGCGGCTTCACAGGCGGCAGACGAGCTGCTTGGTATAACAGGCGTAAAAGCTTCGTTCGTTATCTATGAAACGAACGGTGTGATAAATATCTCTGCACGAAGCATGGGTGCTTGTAATGTGCAGATCGTCATGGAGTCTTTGGGTGGCGGCGGTCATCTTACTATGGCGGCAACTCAGCTCAACTGTTCAATGAATGAGGCGAGAAAACGTCTTGCAGACGCCATTGACGAATACTGGAAAAATAATTCGCAGGAATAAAAAAGAAAGGCAGAGTGAATAATATGAAAGTTATTTTGTTAAAAGATGTAAAGGGTTCAGGCAAGCAGGGAGATATCATCAACGTTGCAGACGGATATGCAAGAAATTTTCTTATCGGAAAGGGTCTTGCACTTGAAGCTACAGCTAAAAACCTTAATGACCTTGCAGGCAAAAAGGCTTCCGCTCAGCACAAGATAGATGTTGAAACAGCCGACAATAAAGCTATCGCAGAGAAAATAAAGGATAAGGAAGTTCTGGTAAAGGCTAAGGCAGGTCAGGGCGGAAAGCTCTTTGGCGCAGTTACAGCAAACGTTATTTCAGATTGCCTCAAGGCTCAGTATGGCGTTGTTATCGAGAAGAAGAAGATAAATCTTACAGCCGAGATAAAGGCTTTCGGTGACTATACTGCACAGATAAAGCTGACTCATGGCGTATCATGCAGCATTAAAGTAAAGGTCGTTGAGGAGTAATCATGGCTGATAATTTCCGTGGGCTTACCACAGGAGCGACCCTTGGCAGGGAGCTGCCATTTTCTCAGGAGGCTGAGGAAGCCGTTCTGGGAGGAGTTCTTCGTGATCCTTCGGTGCTTCCGAAGGTCATTGAGATACTAAAGCCTGAAAGCTTTTATCGTCCACAGCATCAACAGCTTTTCTCCATAATAATGAGAATGTTCACCACAGGCAGCAAAGAGGACCTTATCACGGTAATTAATGAAGCCGTCACAATGGGTGTTTTTGAAACGTCTGCAATGGCTAAGAATTATCTTCTTGGTATTATGGAAATGGTGCCGTCAACGGATAATATCGAGAGCTATTGCAAGATAATCGAGGAAAAAGCAAGGGTAAGGTCGCTTATAAATGCCGCTAATCAGATTCTTGAAAAGGCATATGACGGCGGTGAGGATTCTCAGACGCAGCTTGACGCTGCCGAGCAGTCTATATTTGAGATAAGACAGGGCAGAGATGTTCAGGGCCTTACACGAATAAGCGACGTTATCGTTGATACATTCGAGCATTTGCAGGAGATATCAGGTCCTGACGCAGGCGAACATCTTGGCGCAAAGACAGGCTTTGGCCAGCTTGACGCAATCACAACAGGTCTTAACAGAACTGACCTTATCATTATCGCTGCACGTCCTGCAATGGGAAAATCTGCATTTGCACTTAATATTGCGGTGAATACCTGCAAGGCGACAAAGCGTGACGTTGTTATATTCTCTCTCGAAATGGGTAAGGAACAGCTCGTGTCCCGTATGCTCGCTTCAGAGGCGCTTGTTAATAATACCCTGCTTAGGTCGGGCAATCTTGAGCCTTCCGATTGGGAGAAGATAGCAGGTGCGGCAGATACGCTGTCACAGCTTCCTATATATTTTGATGACGGTGCAGGCTGTACAGTGCCGCAGATGAAAGCAAAGCTCAGAAGAATGAGAAATCTTGGACTTGTGGTCATCGACTACATACAGCTCATGCAATCAGCCAATAAAAACGCCAGCCGTGTTGAGGCGGTGTCTGAGATAACACGTTCCTTGAAGCTTATGGCTAAGGAGCTTAATGTGCCTGTTATCGCACTTTCACAGCTTTCCCGTAGCTCAGAGAAGCGTGACGATAAAAGACCTATCCTTTCAGACCTGCGAGAATCAGGTTCTATCGAGCAGGACGCTGATATCATCATGTTCCTCTATCGTGACGCTTACTACAGCGATGAGGGCGACAAGTCGGTGGCTGAGTGTATCGTTGCGAAAAACCGTCACGGACAGACAGATAAGGTGCAGCTTGGCTGGATAGGCGAATATACCCTGTTCAGAGGTCTTGATTTCAGGAGAGATGATGAATAATTTTCTTGTAAAGGTAGCTTCTACCATAGAGAAATTTAATATGGCAAATAAGAGCGAACGCTTGCTCGTGTGCCTCTCAGGAGGCGCCGACAGCGTTACGCTCCTTTTGTGTTTATATGAGCTGGGCTATGATGTATGCGCTTGTCATGTGAACCACCACCTCCGTGGTGAGGAAAGCGACAGAGATCAGCATTTTTGTGAAAAGCTTTGCGAGAAGCTTGGGGTCGAACTGAAGGTGTTTCATGCCGATGTCGTGGGCTACTGCAAGGAACATTCTGTTTCTACCGAAGAGGGTGCACGAAAGCTTAGATATGACTTTTTCGACAGTATCGGTGCAGACAAGATATGCACAGCACACAGTCTTTCGGATTGCCTTGAAACTGCCATATTCAACCTCGCAAGAGGCACAGGTCTGAAAGGTATTTGCGGAATACCGCCTGTGAGGGGAAATATCATAAGACCGCTCATAAACTGCACACGTCAGGAAATAGAGGGCTTTCTCAAAGAGAGAGGACAGGACTTTGTTACCGATTCCACAAATCTTACTGACGATTATACCAGAAATAAGATTCGCCACCTTGTTGTGCCAAGGCTTGCGGAGCTTAACAGTTCGCTTTTTGGCTCATATTCCATGACAGCTGACAGGCTTAGAACAGACAGTGACTATCTTGAAAGTCAGGGGCTTGAAGCCTTTGAGAAAGCGGTCTTGCCAAAGGGCTATGACGCATTGTGCCTAAGACAGCTCCACGAAAGTGTACGCCGACGTGCAATAATGCACATTCTTGAGAAAGAGGAGCTTACTGTGAGCCATGACAGTATCGAGGATATCGACAGGCTGATACTTGACGTGGGTAAGGCGAACGTCAAGGGCGGAGTCTTTGCGGTCTGCTCAAAAGGTGTGCTCAGCTTTGCAAAGGGCGAGATGCTTGAAAACAGCACTCTCAGAAGCGTTAAGGTAAGCGACGAGGGCGTTTATCAGTTCGGTAATAAGGAGATAGAGTTCAAAATCTATCCTTTTGACGGAAAAATCGCAAATGTTCATAAAAAGTTTGCAAATTGTTGTCTGGATTATGATAAAATAAAGGGTGAGATTGTTGTCGAAAATCGCAGAGAGGGCGAGAAGATACGCCTTGTGAACAGAGATTTTGACAGCGATGTGCGAAAGCTAGTGAACAAGTCCTTCAGACTTGAGGACAGGAGCAGTGCCGTTATCCTAAAAGATAGCCAGGGCGTTGTTTTCGTTGAAGAAAGCGGTGCGGCTGAAAGGGTGAAGATAGACTCTGAAACCGTTAAAATATTGGCTTTTACCATAAAGTGAGATGAATATCACCCTAAGCTGAAAAGTTTTTTGTGTGAACTTGTATTTTTTCACTTTTCTGTCACATTGATAATATATAATCAGAGAGGTTGTTAGTTAATGAACAATATATCGGTTCTTTATTCTGAGGAAGAGCTTGCATTGTCTGTGAAAAAGCTTGGAGCAGAGATAACTGAGGAGTATAAAGGAAAAAAGCTTCTTGTTGTGTGCGTTCTTAAGGGAGCGTTCGTGTTTACTGCTGATCTTGTAAGAAGTATCGACAACGATATGCAGATCGCTTTTATTACTGCAAAGAGTTATGTTGGCACAAGCTCAACAGGAAATGTTTCAATTTCAGGAGATCATGATTTTATGGGTCTTGACCTGAGAGAGTGGGACGTTTTATTGGTTGAGGATATTCTCGATACAGGAAGAACGCTTTGCGAGTTAAAAAAGAAGTTTGCGTCAATGGGTGCGCCAAGTGTTAAGATAGCTGTTATGCTTGATAAGCCGTCAAGACGTGTTGCAGACATAACACCTGATTTCAAATGCTATGAGATCGAGGACAGATTCGTTGTTGGCTGCGGTCTTGATTATGATGAGAGATATAGAAATCTTCCTTTTATCGGTATAGTTTCCGAATAAGGAGCCAAATATAATACAGAACAAAAGGTTGTGATCGATTGAAAAACAATAATAATGGAAAGACCCTGTTGATCTATCTGCTGGTATCGGTTGCCATAATCTGCGGATTGGTCTATATGCTAACAAGCATGAGCACAAAATCTTCCGACAAAAAATATTCGGAGATAATGGAACAGTTTGACAGCCTGAACGTGTCACAGTTTGAGCTTGATCTCGGCTCCGGACAGCTTAAGTATAAGCTCAAGGGCGAGGATAAGGTATATAGTTATACAGTTCCAAATGTTTCACTGTTTGCAAATGAAGTCCTTGGCGGTGAGGACGCTGAGAACTATCGTAAGAAATATAATACTGAAAATCCAGACGATCCTTTGCAGTATAATCTTATACCGATATCGGATAACAGCTTCTGGCTCAATCTGATACCGACGTTGCTTATGCTGGGCGTTATGATATTCTTCTTTGTTTTCATGATGAAGAATGCAGGCGGCGGAAAGATGTCATCTTTCGGAAAAACAAATGCCAAAATGGCACCAAGTAGCAAGAAAGCTACCTTTGATGATGTTGCGGGTGCAGACGAGGAAAAGGAAGAGCTTAAGGAGATCGTTGATTTTCTCCGTGATAATAAGAAGTATACCGAGATCGGTGCGAGAATACCTAAGGGCGTTCTGCTCCTCGGCCCTCCGGGTACAGGTAAAACGCTTCTCGCAAGAGCCGTTGCAGGCGAAGCAAAAGTTCCATTCTTCTCAATCTCAGGCTCTGACTTCGTTGAGATGTTCGTGGGCGTCGGTGCTTCAAGAGTAAGAGATCTTTTTGAGCAGGCTAAGAAAAACGCTCCTGCTATCATCTTTATAGACGAGATCGACGCAGTGGGCAGACAGAGAGGCGCAGGCCTTGGCGGCGGTCATGACGAGCGTGAGCAGACCCTTAACCAGCTTCTTGTTGAAATGGACGGCTTTGAGGATAACGATTCTGTTATCGTTATGGCTGCAACAAACAGACGTGATATACTTGACCCTGCACTTCTTCGTCCGGGCAGATTTGACCGACAGATACTTGTGGGCTATCCTGACGTTAAGGGCAGAGAAGCTATACTGAAAGTTCACACAAGAAATAAGCCGCTCGCTCCTGACGTTGACCTTGAAACTATTGCAAAATCAACTGTGGGCTTCACAGGTGCAGACCTTGAAAACCTTGTGAACGAGGCTTCGCTCCTTGCGGCAAGAAAGAATAAAAAGGCTATCACAAAAGATGAGCTTGAGGAAGCTTCTATCAAGGTTGTGGCAGGTCCTGAGAAAAAGTCTAAGGTCATCACAGAGGACGAAAAGAAGCTTACCGCTTATCACGAGGGCGGTCATGCACTCTGCACATACTACAGCAAATCACAGGATAAAGTTCATCAGGTATCTATCATACCTAGAGGTCAGGCTGGCGGTTTCACAATGAGCCTGCCTGTCAAGGATAAATCTTATGTTAGCAAGAACGAGATGTATGAAAATATCGTGGTTCTTCTTGGCGGACGTGTTGCTGAAAAGCTGATCCTTGACGATATCTCAACAGGCGCTTCAAATGACCTTGAGAGAGCTACTTCCACAGCTAGAAACATGGTAACACGCTACGGCTTCAGTGACAATCTTGGTCCTGTTGTATACGGTCAGGGTGATCATGAAGTATTTCTTGGCAGGGATTACACTAATACGCCAAGCTATTCCGATAACGTTGCGGCTGAGATCGATAATGAGATAAGAACTCTTATTGAAAGTGCATTTACTGACGCTGAAAAGATACTCAACGAGCATATGGATAAGCTTCATGTTGTGGCTAAGTATCTTATGAAGTATGAAAAGGTTGACGGTGCAACATTTGAGAAGCTTATGAATGGTGAGCTTACAGAAAGCGAGTTTATGGGCGAACCTGATAAAACACCAGAAATCCAGGATACTCCTGAGATAGTTGATGATATTTCAGTTGACGATAATTGATATGGAAAATCAGACGTGTAAAAGCGTCTGATTTTTTTTGTGATGTCTGCTTGATTTTGCAGTAAGGATAGTGTATAATAAGGGTAACTGTAAAATGCAGTATAGAACGGAGATAACAAATGAACTTACTTTTTATCGGAGATGTTGTGGGACAAAGCGGATGCGATTTTCTTGAAAGCAGAATGTATAAGCTGAAGCGTGAATATGATATAGATGTGACCGTGGTGAACGGTGAAAATTCTGCTCAGGGTAATGGTATCACACCGCAGTCTTACAGACAGCTTCTCAACATGGGGGCTGACGTTGTAACGACAGGAAATCATTCTTTCAGACGACGTGAGGCTGAGGAGCTTTATGACACAAACGAGCAACTTTTAAGACCTGCCAATTACCCTGAGGGTGTTATGGGTCATGGTGTGACTTATATCGATATGTGTCCTTATAAGATAGCCGTGGTAAATCTTATGGGAACGATGTATATGGAGGCTGTGGAAAATCCTTTCAACTATGTTGACAAGCTTCTTGAAAGCATTGATACGCCTAATATAATCGTTGATTTTCATGCGGAGGCAACTTCTGAGAAAAAGGCTATGGGCTTTTATCTGCAAAAACGATGCACCGCTGTGCTTGGCACTCATACCCATGTTCAGACGGCTGATGAAATGATCTTAGGCGGACATACCGCCTATATCACCGATGTTGGAATGACAGGCCCAGAGCTTTCTGTACTTGGGGTAGACAGCGATATAGTCATAAATAAGTTCAAATATCGCACCCCTGTGAGGTTTTCAGAAAGCACAAACGATTGCTTTATAAACGGAGTTGTGGTAAAATTTGATGAAAAATCGGGAAAAGCAACAAATATACAGCGTGTTATTAAGCGATAATAACGAAAAGTATTAATAAAGCTTGAAATTTTATTATGTATGTAGTATAATATAGTGTGTATAATAAGTGGGGTAAATTCTTTGAATTTACTTATGGAGGTATTCAAGTGGAAATTCTAAAGGTTTCTTCAAGGTCTGTTCCTAATTCGGTGGCAGGAGCAGTTTCGGGCGTTATCCGTGACAGCGGTGCAGTTGAGGTACAGGCAGTGGGCGCAGGCGCAGCCAATCAGGCGATCAAGGCTATAGCAATCGCAAGGGGTTATCTTGCACCATTGGGCATTGATCTTATTTGTATCCCTGCATTTGCAAGCGTTTTGATCGACGGTGAGGAAAGAACTGCGATCAAGCTTATTTGTGAAGAAAGATAATAATGCGGCAGCAAGGCGTGTTAAAGTCTTGCTGCTTTTTGCTACAAAGGAGGGGACAGCATGGAAACTGTTTTGCAGACTTATGGGCTTACAAAGCAGTATGGAAGCTTTACAGCGCTGAGCAATCTTGACCTTGCGCTGGAGAGGGGTAAAATTATCGGTCTGCTAGGGCCGAACGGAAGCGGAAAAACAACATTTATCAAGCTTTGCTGTGGACTTATAAAACCTACGGCAGGGGATATACTCATATGCGGAATGCCTATTGGCGTGGAAACTAAAAAAGTGGTTTCTTATCTGCCTGACAGAAATTTCATACCTGACGATATGAAAGTAAATGAGATGCTTAGTTTTTTTCAGGATTTTTACAGCAATTTCAATGTAGCAAAGGCTCAGGATATGATGAACAGGCTGGGGATAAACCCTGCGGCAAAGTTCAAGACAATGTCAAAGGGTACAAAAGAAAAGGTGCAGCTTTGTCTTGTTATGAGTCGTGAGGCTGACGTTTATCTTCTTGATGAGCCAATTGCAGGCGTTGATCCTGCGGCGAGAGATTATATCCTCAACACCATAATCTCAAATTACAACGAGCGGGCGGCTGTGGTAATTTCCACCCACCTTATTGCAGATATCGAACCTGTTCTTGACGACGTGGTGATGATACAAAATGGTATGCTAAGGCTGCATAAATCTGTTGATGCTATCCATAACGAAACTGGCAAGTCTGTGGATCAGCTTTTCAGGGAGGTGTACAGATGTTAGGCAAGCTTTTGAAATATGAGCTAAAACGCTCGGCAAGAAAGTTTTTCCCTCTTGTGTTGGGCTATATGATAGTTGCACTGATATTTTCTCTTATGCTCCGTTATGGTGAGAGCGTTAAAAGCCCTAATTTTCTGATGATATTCATTGTTGTGAGCATTGCCTATGGTATTGCCGTGGGGGCGTTGTTCACTGTGGGCTTTACCATATCGTTGACGAACTTTCACAAGACCCTTTTCACTGACGAGGGCTATCTTATGCTGACAATACCTGTCAAGCCATATTATCACATTTTCACAAAGTTCATCTCTTCTGTTATATGGTCGGCGGCAAGCATGATCGTTTTTGTGCTTTCGCTGTTGCTTATCGAACCAACAGAGTATCTTGACTCGGTGGGAGATTTTATAAACGCATTTGGCAATGGCTTTGCTGAAGAACCGCTCACTTCGTTTCTTATTTGTCTTTATGCTCTGATACTTTTTGCCAACTGGCAGATATTCTTTTACTTTGTTATCTCCCTTTCAAATTGTTTCAGACATAAGGTGCTTGCAGGCTTTGGCATAGTGTTCGGCTGCAATATAATATCCTCTTTTATAAACAGCTTTGCTGGCGGTCTTTCACTTTGGAATATGTTCTTTGTGGGTCATGCGGTGTATTACGAGAGCAATATAAACTTGAATTTGCGTCTGGTATTTATGACAATGTATCAGTTCGCATATATTTTGGCATATTTCCTGTTGACTAATTTTATAATAACACGCAAACATAATTTGCAGTAAAAAAAGGCAGACGATGAGTCTGCCTTTTTTGTGTTGTGATCTTTAGTTAAGTATCCAAATCTGAGCTGAGTTTTCAGGCTCAAGGTCAGCAAAGGAGAGCTTTCCGCCCTTTGAGTTTGCAAGCACCTTTACATAGTCTGTGGACTCAGTGGATATTCTGAAACGTCTTTTTCCCAGCGCAGTGACCCTGAACTGAACAGGCTTGCCGTCTATTTTCAGATAGTCATATCCCTTGCATGAAGCGTTTACATATCCGCCGTCGCCTATCTTTAAACCGAATGTGCCGTCCTCTGTAAGACAGACCGTCAGTTTCTGTTCAAGCTCCTTGTCAGGCTTTTCAAGCTGCAATCCCTTAGGAGTAACAGTGAGTACAAGTCCCGATATCTCGTTTTTGAATGTGTAAGCTTTGCCGTCAAGTATGTAATTCCCTGCGTCAGAGGTGCAATCGTCATAGAATTTCAGAAGAAGCGCTGTGACATTCTGCTGTGTGACCGGCAGAGTGTTCTTTGCAACGTCATCAAATGCTCTTGGGTCAAGGTGAGAAATGGTGTCAACGAACTTGCCTGCGTATTTTACAAGCTTGTTTGAAGCCTCGCCAAAGTTATCCTTGCCGTAGTATTTCAGCAGACGCTTGTCGAAGCTGTCGGCTGTGTGTCTTGTGCAGGTGGTGGAAACGTGCTTCTCAAAAGCGTAATGCACGTTGTTTGCCTTGTCCTGATATTTCATATTTGCAACGTGAACAGTGCATCCCATGTCTGAAATAAAATGTGCGGCTCTGCCAAGAACACGCATGGCGTTTTTTATGTTACCGCTTTTGTAAAGAGATACTGCGGCGGTGTAGTTTTCTTCGAGGCAAGTTCTTGCGCTCACTGCAAGGTCACCAAAGCGGTTGCGGTAATAGCCGTTAGTTTCAGGAAGCTCCTTGCCCTTTGGATTAACGCAGGAGTAATAATGCTTGCCATGACCTTTGTCCATATCGTTCTCCTCGTCAGGCTGTGTGCAGCCCTTGAGTATCTCGCTGTGATAGTCTTTATAGAATGTCACCTGCTTCTGCTTTTTCTCCTTTTCCAGAAGTGCAAGTGATTTTTTCACAATGTCCTCGTGAGTAGTGCCGCTCCATGCGTACGCTTTGATAGGTCTGAGCCTATAGCATACAGCCAGCGCAACTGCGGCTGTGAGAATTTTTTTCATAACTCTATTTTCCTTTTCTGATATTTTTGTTGTTTTTCTTTTTCCTTACTGAGTAGCCGAACGTGCCAAGCTTTTTGCCAAGTCCGTAATACTCTCCGTGAGCGTAGGCAAGAAGCCCCGCTTTGTCAAGACAAAGCTTTCCTTTTTCGTCAAGCAATTCTTTTGCAACGTCAAGCCCCACAATGTCAGCAATGAACATATCATGTGTACCAAGGTTCACGACCTCTCTTACTTTGCACTCGATATTCACAGGGGACTGGGCCAGCAAAGGTGCCGATACCTTTGCGGACGGTTCTGCGGTAAGGTGCATTTCCTTGAACTTATCCACTTTTCTGCCGGTTTTCACACCGCACCAATCCACAGCTTTCACAAGCTCTCTGGTCGGCAGATTTATGACGAACTCACCGCTTTGAGTGATAAGCTCGTGGGAATATCTCTCAGGTCTGACGGAGATGTAGGTAACAGGCGGCTGAGTGCAGAGAATGCCTGTCCACGCAACTGTGAACACATTGGGTTTATCCATACTGCCGCAGGTAACGAGAGTAGGTGGCAGGGGAGAGGTTATGACGCTGCCTTTCCACCGCTCCTTGGTGTATTTTGTGTACTCCATTATTTCACGCCTTTCTCGTTGTCGAGTCCAAATTTATGTACTCGTCTGTATATTTTGTCATAGTCCTTATAAAGAAGCTGAGTCTGATTTTCAAGAAAATAGTAGTGCTTTATATAAGGCACAAGCAGTACGAGAAACGCAATGGCAAGGGGTATGAGTATCATGACCTGCCAAACTGCAATGGCAATGAACGTCATGACAGTACAAAGTGCAAAAAGCACCGTCACGATAAGATGTATCAGCCGTTCGTGCTGAAAAAAAGCGATATGTTCTTTGTGATAATCAAGGAGCTTTGCAAAGTCGCAGTCTTTATCATCAAGACAGCTTGCAACAAAACTGCGGTAACGCTTGAAATATTCCGTCATGATATCACCTACAGTTTAATAAACTCAGCGTCTTGTATCTCAAGGTCACGGAGCTTGGTCTTGTATGAATTTTTCTTTTTAAGAGCCGCACGTTCCTGCTCTTTTTTCTTGACGTCCTTTGCAACTGTCATAAGCATTATATTGTCGATAGTTTTATAGTGCTTTGAAACACGCTGAGCAAAGCTTTTGCGCTTTGCAGGCTTTTTCTTTTTGCCGTCAAAAATAATGGCAAGAACAACGGATATCGTCATTGCGATAATAGTTTTCTCTGCATTTGAGTTCACAGAGATAACTCCTTTTTTCATACTATCACCATTCCTTCTGCCTGAGTTTTCCTATCAGGATAACAACATATAAAGCTATTATACTATATTATCCCGAAGATTTCAAGTATTATCTATTAATAAAAAAGTAACGGTGTTATTATGAGAGCTATCGTTTTTGTTGTGCTTTAACGGTCACGGAGATGTTGGACTGTCAAAAAATGAATGCCATATGTATCAAAAAAACTACCGCTTGTGCATTATTTTTACCACTTGTGCAAATGTTGTTGACTTTTTGTTAATAACAATGTATGATTATTGTGAACATTAATGCTATTTAGCAGGAATGTCTGGCTAATGCACAAGCAGGAGGAAAATGATGGAGAATAATGAGAACAAAGCAAAAAAACAAAGGATCATAATAGCTGCACTTATTCTGGGCATGATGTTTTGCATAGGCATTACGATTTGGGCTGTGTTTTTCAGAAAGCCAGAAACAAAATCTCTAGTACCTGATTATGCACCTCAGCAGACAGAGCAGAATGCTGAACCTTTGGAGGACAACAGCAGAAGTCTTGATGTGCCTGAGGGTGGCGGAGGAATTTCTCTTGAATACGAAAATACAGTGAATATCAAGCTTTCTGATAAAACAGCTTATTTTAGTTATAAGCATCCAAGTAGTTCAACTCAGGATATCGTGCTTTGTATCGAGGTGAATGGTGAGATCATCGCACGCTCAGGTACTATAAAACCAGGTAATCAGCTTAAAACGCTTCCTTTGCTTGAGGGCGAGGCGGACAAACTTAGTGAAGGCACTTATACAGACGCAAATTTCAGAGTTTTAAGTTATGATCCGCAATCAGGTGAAAAAGCAATGGTCGATACGGTTGCAAAAATAACTGTCACCGTTGAAAAATAAATAACGGAGGAATTTATCATGAAAAACAAATTTGCGATCATTGCCGCATTAGTGCTTGCAAGCACTAGCGTGGTTACATCATATGCGGTAAATTCAGAAAAAAATGACGGCGGCGAACCAACAAATATCAAGGTTACAGGAAGCTATATTGATTCCAAGTCAACGACAATGTCTGTGGACGTTGAGTGGGAGGAAATGAATTTTACCTACTTTGGTGGACATAAGGTATGGGATCCTGAAACACATAGCTATACCACAGAGTCTGCATGCTGGTGGGATGAGCCTAAGGAGATAACTGTAACAAACCATTCAAATTCGGCTATTAAAGCACAGTTGAAATTTGCATCAAAGGTCGAAGGACTTAACGGCATGTTTTATGAAGATGTTATTTTATTGGAAACAGCCGAAGGCACTGCTGTTGACGCCGCACCTAAAGATTCAACATATTTCAGTGTAAGTGGAGCAGGGATAGAAACAAACAATACGGATCTTGGCACTATCACAATAACGATCTCTGAAGACATTCAATAAGTAACTGACGCAATGGTTGCTTCTACCCATGTTGATACAACTCTTTATTATGTAACAGGATCAAATGGAGCATGGAGGGTAGTAAGAAACAATGATATTGGGATTGTACTGATAGCGTAATTTAAAAAGTATTCATATCAGGGGGCTTATGATGGATAAGCAAAAAAATGACGGGAAGCTGATCGTATCAGTGCTTATGGTCTGTTTTGCAGTTACCATTGGCGTGATGATATTTGCATTGTGCCGTCCAAATGATAAAAAAAGTGCAGAATTTACTCCACCGCCTTTTGAAAGCACAGCACAGCATGGCAAGCCTGAGGTTTCGGAAAATTTAGGCTATAGCTCTCCGAACAGAGATGATATGAGCTATGATTTTGCGGTGTGCGGAAACGTCATTATGGAAGGCGATAAGGCAATAGTATATCTTACAAATATCGAGGGCAACAATGCCTGGATAAAGCTCAGAGTGTTTGACGAACAGGGAAATATGCTCGGAGAAACGGGTCTTATCAAGCCAAACGAGTATGTGAAATATGTTACGCTCTCAAAGACGCCGGAGGTCGGTACAAAGATAAAGCTTAAGATCATGGGTTACGAGCCGCACACTTATTATAGTGCAGGTGCGGCTTCCTTGAATACACAGATAGGGGGTCAAATAGACCAATGAAAAAAATGACTTCATTTCTTGCTCTTGTGCTCGCATTAAGCATACCTTCTGGTGCTTATGCGGCCGAGGCAAAGCTTGATGATAATAATACAACTGCAAATGGAAATGTTTATGCGGTCTATACAGAAGATGTTCCATGGAACAGTGTGCCTGTTGACGACGATGGAAATGCTGTTATTGATTTTCCAGATGGCACAAGCGTGAAGATCGAGAATGCCGATAAAGATAAAAATCTTGTGGTGGACCAGGTCACAGAGAAGGAAGCTCTTGACTGGTTAAACAGCGTCATGGGAAAAAAGTCTGAAAACACCGTAGCATTTCATATTTATTACATTGACGGAGATTCTATTCTGCCGGCAAATGGAATAAAGGTAACGATAAACATAGACAAAGATCAGGTAAATTCTGTTAAAGGTGATGGTACAGTAAGCAGTCTTAAATGTGAAGAGTCTAACGCAGAAATATCCTTTGTCACAGACGATGCACCTTTCTATGTCCTTGGTACAAAAGCACCTGAAAGTTCATCAGATATATCACCAGACAGCACTGGTAAAAAAGATGATAGCTTACAAAACAGTTCACAGACAGCAGTTCAAAATGTAAACAAAGATGGTGATAAGTCACCTAACACAGGCATAGGAGCAGGTGCAGCATTGACAATGCTGCTGCTTGGTGCCGTTGCCGTAAGCGTGTCAAAAAAAGCAAAGGATAAATGATCTGATATTCATAAGGCTCGCCGTTTGCATTGGCGTTATTAAGCAAAAAAAGAACTCGCACGAAAGGATTGCGCCCATATAGAAGTTTTCCAAAACAACTATAAGCAAAGACTTTTACAGCGAGCTATGAAACAGAACAGGCAGAGTCGGAATTGACTCTGCCTGTTCTTAGTTATAAATAGATTATTTTTTACTTGCAGATTGTCTTGGCTGTGAGTCAATTATAAACAGAAATGGTGGATCATCTCCCGCATCAACTTTATTCTTATATAGTTCTTTTATCTTACTTGTTCTTCTTGGATTACCAAGTTGGATATATACATAGATTCTATTATTGGTATTTTCAGCTTTTGCGTATTCTTCAATTTGAACTTCAAAACCATGCAAGTATTGATCATTTGTAGAGAGCTTTATTTCTATTACCGTCTTATCATTTCCTCGACTTAGCTTCAAATCCAATGCTCCCGATCCTTCATTGGCTTCAAATGACATATCAATATTATTATTGATGCAATAATCTCTGCCTTTTAAATCAATTAAACGTTGTAGATCTTTTTCTCTCGAAACACTTGGGAATTCTTGGATCATTTGCCACCCCTTATGCATTTCAACCCATTCTTTAAATGGTTCTAAGATTCTAAATGCTGCCTGATAACTACTAATTTGCGAGCTGTCATCATGCATTAAAAAATTATAGACACCGCTTCTATTGATCTTTTTGTAGGCAGTAGCAGCTTCTCGGCTAACTATCATATCGTTAATTCGATAAAGTGCTACTCCTTTATATGTATGAGTAAGATTGCTTTTATCAACTGAAATGCATATAATTGATTTAGAATCAATGTCTATTATCTCAATTTGGAGTGTGATCGTAGGTACAATGGCAATTGGATTGTCGTTGTACCTTTGAATCCTTGATTTAATTGCACTTATATAATGTGATTCGCAGCCTATTATTTCCCCATTATCAGAAACACCCATTAATAGATGTCCACCTTTTGTATTAGCAAAGGCACACATAACACGAAATATATTTGTGAAATCTTTACATTTACCTGTTTTGAATTCTAAGGTTGATGATTCACCCTTGCTGATTAGCTTCATTACAGTTTGTTTATTCATAATTCACCTCTTAAAGGTTTTATCGGTAATATTTTTAATTCAAATACTTCTCCTTCCAACGCTGATAGTATCCGATAGAATCCTCAGATATATCTTCATACTCATAATCAGCCTTGAAATTGCCTTCATTGTCAACTATAAGTGTCATAATAGACCATGTATCCTTTTGGCTCAATTCCTTACGGATAGGTATTATCTGACTGTCGATAACAGCAAACGCCTTTATTATATCACGCTTGTTTATGCCTTTGAGTTTGAAGCATTCGTTATATTGTCCATTGCCTGAGTCTACAAAGTATTTCATGCTGTAGCTGCTCTCGTCGTACTGTGCGTAGAATACTACCTTATGCCAATCATCGGGCAATACCTCCTGCAATGTATTAAATATGCTCTGGTATGGTATATCTTTCATTTGACTTCACCTCTTGGAGTGTTAAAAAATGTTGTTGTAAATTCTTCTCCGTTAATTGAATAGCTTACTATAAAGCTGTCAGGACGATATGACTTGCCGGGATAATCCATTTCGACTTTCATATAAACTTCATTTCCTTTTGCAACTTCTTTGGCAAGAGAATCTTCAAATTTATTATATTTGCCACGATTTAATGTACTGTCTTGAGGTACTAAGTTACCAATATCCCCTTTTCCATTAAACCTATCTCCAATTGGATGTCCACGATCATCTGTTGCCTTTTCATCGCCCTTCCCAATTTCAGATAATGTAGTGCTTTGAGGGATTCTTTTATATTCCTCATGATTTTTCAACTGCAACTTTCCCTCAGCAGAGACTATTCGCCCCTGATCGTCCGTTTCATACTTATAACCATTGATTTCATAGGTATTATCTGCTACAAGATCATTATCGACACGATATACTTCACCGTTATCATCGGTATAGTGCTTTTCACCGTCAACTTCAAAAACAGTATTAGGCTGTAAATCGTTATTTTCTCCGATTTCTTGTGGTATATCCTGTGCCTTAGCAGAGTTCTCGCCGATTTCTTTTGGAGCATCGGTATAACTGTTCTTATTTTCGCCTATCTCTTTTGGAACTTCAACTGGCTTGATTTCTGAAACCTTTGCAGGAGTAACATCAGATGATACATCTTTCATGTTCATCATTACATGATACCCCCATTCATTCCGAAATATTGGTATCTGCGAGCAATATCCGCACAAGTTTCCTCACGGTTAATAGCAATGCAGATATACTGCTGAACTGTATCTATCAGCTTATCATCGCTGTCAAGCGAGAATACACTTCCAATGGACCGACGTACACGGCTGAGACCGACTTCGTTGTTTTCAGCGTTTCTGAGAAGCATTGCAGTTCTATGTCCGCCGAATACATTATAAGCAACAATTAGCTTTTCTTCCTCGGTAAGCGATTCATCTGCAAGTCCTTTACGGAGGATACGCTTTGTGTTATCGCCGTTTTCAAGCCTGTTTATCCAATCAAGCACTTCTGCCTTTTCTTCGTCAGACAAAGCTATTTTTTCGGAAATGCCGTAAATATTCAGCATAAGATGATAAGCAGATATATTGCTCTCTTTCTTGTTGAAAGCATATTTACGCTCTTTATCGTATTTTTCAGACTTGCATAATACCGCTTCTATCCAGTCATTCTGATGAATTACCGCAACAAATGCAGTCAGTTTCGCAAGTTCCTTGATCTGAACATCGTTCAATGCTATCGACTTTCCGACAAGCTCACAATCATGTTCATCGGGAAGTCGGAAAATGATCTTGGTATTTGTGTTGCGGATAACTGCTTCATCAAGCATATCGGGAGCTTGATCTGCAATGATAAAGCCTTCACCGTATGTACGCATTTCTGCGATTGCATTTGTGAGCATCTCAACAGACTTGCCCTGTAAATTCGATGATTCCTGTGCCTGAACAAAAGAAGTTCGTCTGAGCAAGTTATGAGCCTCCTCCAATACAGTAATATGCTGTAAGTTCTCATTCATCTCATCGGGCTGCATACGGTATTCCTGCAACTTCATGATAATAATGCCCATAATAAGCGATTTTGTCTCAACAGAGCCTACTCTGCTTATATCAACAATGACATTCTTGTTAAAGAGAGCTTCGTTGCTTATCTCCTTAGTAGAGCAGAATATCTCACCGTTGATACCGTTCGTCAGGGATTTTACTCTTGTTATCAAAGCTCCCGAATAGTCGCTCTTGGTATCTGCGGAATACAGCGATTCGCTCATAATATCGGGCAATACCTTTATCAAATCAGCGAATGTCGGGAAATCATCGCTGTAATACGCAGGATTTGAGAATATCCAGCCTTTATCCTTGTATACTCTCTCTATAGCATCTTTCAAAACGGCTGGCATAGCTGCATACATGGGCCAGCAGGCATTGAAGATCTCAACAAGGCGGTCAATATGCTCCAGAACATTGATATGCTTCGGGAATGAGAACGGATTTATATGCAGAAGCTCGGTGTACATTGGATTAGTCCCGTATACACTGACATCATCAAATCCGCCGAGAACATTTTTGTATTCGCCCTTTGCAGGCTCGATAACAAGAAAATGCTTATCCTCCTCATATATCTGTTCAAGCAGATTATATATGAAATTTGACTTACCTGTTCCTGTTGAGCCTGTTATGAATGTGTGAGCGCAAAGACTGTCTATATCGAGCTTGACACGGATATTCTTATCCTCTTTACGCATATGATATACATTGCCTGCAATGAGAGTTTTGGGCGCTTTCTCACTTGGCGGAGTGAATTTCTGAACTTCTCTGCCGAATGCAACACTTTCAAGAACAGGCAGACCGCTGACAGATTTTTTCGGCAGATTAAGCGAATAAGCAAGCTCTCTGCCAGTAAGTGATACTGTTGCATTAACATGAGGCGGATACATAAGCCAATCCGGATCGAATGATGGATCATCTGGAGCAATATCAAGCTCAAATTCGGGATGCTGTAATCTCCTGATAAAATCCATGATGTTGGCTATATCGTCTTTCCGTTCCTCACGGTACTCCCAAAGATTTACGGCAGACTGTGATAAATACGAATTCTCGCCCTGTGTTAAGGCAAGATACATATGAGCAGTATTGTTGGCAATTATAGGGCTCTCAGACATAAAGTAGGCAGAGAAATCCCACATACCGAGTGCCGTACTCTGCTCCACACGCTTTATCTGCTTTTCTATAAGCTCAAGCGTATTCTTGACATCATAGTTTACAAAATTCTGCGTAAGAGCGTCATTTTTGCCCATAAGGACGGTAATATTGGATGAACGTGAGAAATTCACGCCGAAGTTCATACCTATATTTGTGGCGATACTATGGGCATTAGATGCCATTCTGCCTATCGTATCGGTAATAGATTTGCCCTTTGTAACTGTATCAGCAAGACCTTTAGCCGCCGTTTCAGCGTGAGACAGTCCCTGTGTTGCGGTTTGGTTTATCGTATGACCTGATCCACTGGTATTGGTAGTCGATGTACCTGAACCATTCGTATTGGTAGTGCTACTGCTTGTACCTGTTTGATTTGCAGTGCTATTGCTCGTACTTCCCGAGCCGCCTATACCAAAAGGAGTAATACTTACATTTCCTGTTGCTGAATCAGTATCGGTAACAGAAGTATTCTCTCCTGTCATGTTGGCTGTACTGGTATTAGTACTTGTTCCTTGACTTGTCGACTGATTAGTGGTATCACTTGTACCAGACGAGGTACTGCTGTTCGTACCGTCTGTTGTGCTATCAGTAGATGAATCCATATGTGCTGTACTATCGCTGGCAGTCGTTCCTCTTGAACTGTTTGTGCCTGCGGTAGTAGTATCTCCTATCTGTCTGCCTGCTGAACCGCCGAGATTTGCTCCGAATGTTGCCGATGAACCTACTGCTGTGGTCTCTGAAAGCGTGAATGTAGTTGACCACGTTGAGAATGGCGCTAACTTTGAATACAGCTCGCTGAGAGCATTTTTTCTTTCAAGCTGCTCTTTTACGGGTGTTGCAAGAAGAACGATAGTATATTCTTCAAGTTCACTGCTTGGAACAATACCGTCAATGAGCTTTTCCATACTTTGACTTATAAACTTTTCAGACTTCTCGGACGCTATATTGGATACAATAGCGACTGAGGAGTCCTTTATATCCTTTAATACAGGGATAACGCCTGCATTCAGCTTGTCATGCGGCAGCTTCTTGATCTCTGCGCCGGGAAAGTTACCCAACAAGGACGATTCAAGTCGCTTTCCGAACATATCAGCGATATGAGGAGTATCCTTTTCGCTATTGTTGACAACTGCGAAATAAACCGTAGTACCGCTAACTCGGCGATTGAAGATGAGTGCGATATTGCAGTTTTCCTCTGAAAGAACATGATACATATTCGTGAGCTTATCAAGATTATCCTCAGTCGGATCAGTGACCCACTTTGTCACCTCAAAATAGCGGATACGGTTATCAAGACTTCTCTCATCATCAGCTTCACCGATAAACATCGGTTTGTAAAGCTCTGAAAGCTGCGGGAGGTACGCTTCATAGGCTTCAATGGCATACGAGCCTAACAGTCTTTCGATGCTTTCGGGATCGGTCTCAGGCTTTTCCATGAGATAAGCATTACGCTTTTCCTCTATTTTTTCAAGCTGTGCAGAGCTTAGTCCCGAAGCCTTTGCGACAATATTACCGCCTTTATTTGCGACTTTTCCTGCTATTTTACCTGCTCCGCTTTTGATAGTTGCCAATATAGCCATAGTGTACCCCCATTTCTATGAACCGCTTACTCTGCCTGTATTTCTAACAGACGGCAAACATAGTCTTTCGTATCTTCAAGTAATTTAAGATGCTTTTTCTTTTCATCGATGATCTGGTTAAGCTCTCCGATCTTTACTTCCCAATCATGAAGATCGGTATTGAATGTGCAGAGCTTAGTTTTAATGCTTGCAACGAGAGCTTTGCTCCATTCTTCAAAGTATTTGCTGTTATTACCGCTGACACGTTCAATCTCCTTCATAACAACATCGTCAAGTGTCTGAACGAGATTTTTACAGCAAGTTCCGTTATCATACTTGTCCTTGCCGAAGAATGTGCGCTTTACAGCGTGGATAGAGCGCAGATCAAACTCTACAACGGCTCTTGTCATGTTTTCCATGTTCAGCAGTATTGAGTTCATGATAGCCTTCTGTTCATCATTGAGAACATCGCTGTCGGTGATTATCCCCTTACAATCAGCCTTGAATGTCTCGGTAGCATTTTCCCAGAATGATCCGATAAGAGCGTTGGCGATAGAAGAAAATGCGTTAAGAAGTGCATTATATCTGTATCTAACCTTGCTTTCCATTCTGCAAAGTGCTTCATCCATATCGAAGCCCTGTTGTTCTTTCAATGCGGAAATATTCTTCCATTCCTGCTCAAACTCTGTATAGATGCTGAGCTTGCGGATTTGCAGGAAGTTTTTGTACACAAGTCCGTTCTGAGTCTTGAAGCCGTCAAAACTCTGACCTATACTTTGTCTGAACTCTACTGTTTTACTGCTCGCTGTCATACTCTGCTTATTGTCAAGAGATTCAGCAAGAGTACGCTGCTTTTCGTCAAATAATGTCTGTGTAGAAATAAGTTCATCATCACGTTTACGCTCTATTTCACGGACGTTATCCTCGCAAAGCTGTATTGCTCTTTGCAGATACTCAGTAGCACGGCTGCACTTGTTACAAAGTGCATATCTGAGAGCATAATCGGATATTTCGTGTTCGATGCTTGCAAGACCACTGTTGATGAAAAGAGTGATATCGGATACAGCACCTTCTTCAACTACAGGAGCGACTTCTTTGCTCTTGTCAATGATATTATATTTATATAGTACCTTATCGCCACGGGCAAATTTACGGCATCTGTCATCATAAGCATCGAAAGCGTCTTCATCAATCCAAGATGATTTATCATCGGGGTCATCTTTCTTGCTTGCAAGGGCGATCACAGACGAGAGGAAGAATATCCTCGTAGACTTCCACTTGGTTATCTTCAAACTCTGATAACGTTCACGCTTCTCGGACAAGGAACTTGGTGTAAGTATATCTCCCTTATTTACAACAATGATCGCATTCGATGTATCTAAGGATTCTCCTGTCTCTTGGATGAGATCAAGAAGATTATTGTTATCGGTATAGTCCATTGTGTCGGGAGTAGTCAAGAGAATAAGCAAGGCGTTAGTCTGCTTGCTGAGTGACTCCCTAAGAATATCAAAATGCTTCTTGTTACTGTCGGAATTTGATCCGGGAGTATCATAGATAACAAACTGATAATGGCTATCAAAGTATGTCACCTGTTTGAAAGGTATGCTTATATCTATCCTGCCTATTTCTGTAAGCAGTTTGCCCTTGTTAAGCCAGTCAAGGAAGCGATGCATATTCTTAATTTCATTATCTGCCTTCCCATCTGTGAAAACTGCTCCGATTTCTGCATTGACCTCAGACGGACAGCTATCTGAAACAGTATACTCATCATTGCTGAATGATACGGTTATAGCTTGCCCAGATACCTCAAATGATATGGAGTATGTATCACTGCAAGTGATCTTAAACATCTTTGCAGTTGTCGGGTCAGACGAGCTGGGCAATATCTCATAACCAATAAGGCTGTTGATAAACGCCGATTTGCCTGCACTGCAAAGACCTGTAACGCAAATAGCAATAGATTCATCTATTGTATCTCTGTACTTGCTTATCTCAGCAGCAATCTCGTCTTTGATATACTCACTATCTTCAAGAGTGGAAAGAACATCATCAAAGCGAGTTTCAATCTGCTGCATTACATAGGGAGCTTCATTGAAATACTGCTGATTCTTTTCACTGGTGATATTACAATCAGCAAAATAAGTGGATATGACGCTTTCTAAGGCATCATAATCATCCTTGTTTCCGATGAAATCAATGTGAAGTCCTTTGTTGCCTGGATTAAAATTCTTGTTCAGAAGCTCGACAATCTCATATGCACGATTCTGGAATGATGTTTTTGTAAATTTATCATTTATCAGTTCTGAGCTGTATTCAGCGGAAAGCTCGCTGATATTGACAAAACTGTCGTTTTCATAGCATTCGTAGATAATCTCTTTGGTATAGGGATTACAAGTGATTCTCATCTTATATGCGTTTTCCATATTTACCCCCCTGAACACATAAGTTTAGTAGCGCAATTTATAATCTGCAAATGTAACAATTTACAATTATTCATAATATATTATACCACAAATTTGGTGAAAAAGCAATCCGTTTCTGCAAAATTCTACAATATAAAAATGGATTCCATTGATCTTTTTTCAACAACTAAACTCCCACCGGAATCAAAGGTCTCTACCAGATAAATTTCTGACTTGCTTTCCCTGTTTCAAAGCATACTGCACCGTTTTATACGCACCACCACTCTTATGCTGAATACAGCACACGACCAGGCCTGAACGATCAACCATACACCTGTTACGAACTTGTATTGCAGACTTATAGTGTGCATTAGGTGATTCCGAGCATATCTCCACCTCATCATAGTAACTGAGATAGCTCTGCTCGTTATCACGGTACTCGGCTTTCATATACGGCAGTACAAGGATAATTGATGTGTTACCGTAGCCGTATCGCTTAACGGCTCGTCTGATTGCCGATGCTGTCAACAGGTCAAATTCACCGTCCCGTCCTATGAGAAACTCGACATACTCCTTTTGCGTTATGAGATCATGCAGGAGTTTATTAAGTTTGCTTTCTATCTCTGCCGCTCTTTCTACTTCATGGTGTCCAAAGAAACTAACAGTGTATATATCCATAGCTATCACCTGAAAATGTCATTGCTCATCTTTCTAATGATACTTCTACGCATACTGTCTAATATATCTTGATTATAACATATTTTAGAAGATTATTCAAGAGTAACCAACATATTTCCTTTGAGTATAGCTGATTTCTTTTGCTGTATTTTAGTAGTAAGAGGTGATTTAGCTATGACAGACGATTTTGTAAGGAACAGAATAACTCAGCTCCGGCTTCAAAAAGGTGTATCGGAGTACCAAATGAGCTATGATCTTGGTCATAGCCGTGGATATATATACAACATCTCATCGGGAAAGTCCCTGCTGCCGCTATCAGAGCTGTTTGCGATATGCGACTACTTCGGCATCTCACCTGCGGAGTTCTTCGATGACAGCATTTCAAATCCTGAGCTGATACGAAAAGCAGTTGAGGGTATGAAGCAGCTCGATGACGGAGACCAGTTGATGATACTAAATCATATCAATAGATTGCTGAAGAAATAGGAGGACGATTAGATGAACGGATATATAAAACCTGATTTTGTGCCTGAAGACAACTATCAAAAAGCTCGTAGAAACCTTATGCAGGCTGTGTAACTTTGAAATATCGGCGCATTGTATTTATTTTCGGTGCACGCTATAATGATAACATAGCTCGCTTTATCTGTCGGGAAGGAAGATTAATATGACAGACAAGATAACAGCGTTGTATTGTCGTCTTTCGCAGGACGATATGTTACAGGGTGAGAGCAACAGCATCACCAATCAGAAAGCTATCCTCAAAAAGTATGCGGAGGATAACGGTTTCAGCAATCCCGTTTACTACGTTGATGACGGAGTTTCGGGAACAACGTTTGAGCGAGACGGCTTCAAGGCGATGATGGCAGATGTTGAAGCAGGCAAAGCGGGAACGATAATTACCAAAGATTTGAGCAGACTCGGCAGAGACTACTTGAAAACCGGTGAGTACATTGAGATCATATTCCCTGACTATGATGTCCGCTATATCGCAGGGAAGAAACCCGGCCAACAAGAATTCAAGGCTTGACCGCTGGTGTACTGAAACTGTCATTGACATTTTAGAGCACCCCGAATACATCGGTCATACGGTGAACTTTCGTACACGCCGCAACTTCTACAAGAACAAGCGTAAGATTGAAAATCCAAAAGAAGACTGGCTCATCTTTGAGAATACTCATGAGCCTATCATTACCCAGCAAGAGTTTGATCTGGTGCAGGAGCTTCGCAAGAATAAGCGCCGTCCCACCAAACATGAAGAAGTCAATCCATTTTCGGGTATGGTCCACTGTGCGGACTGCGGAAAGAAGATGTATCTGTGCCGAGCGACAAGTCTGACCGCCGATCAGGAGCATTTGAAGTGTTCCACATATTCCTCAGACAAAGACGCTTGTTCAGCACACTTCATCAGAACTGTTGTACTGAATGAGATCGTGTTGAACGAGCTAAACAAACTGCTAGTCAGGGTTAAGGAACATGAGGACGAGTTTGTGCAGGCGGCTATGGACAATTCCGTTCAGAAACAGACCTCGGAGCTTTCCAAAGCAAAGAAGGCCCTGAAACAAGCTGAAAAGCGTATTGCTGAACTTGACAGGCTTTTCGCAAGACTCTATGAGGGCAATATTTCGGGTAAGATCTCTGACGAACGTTTTGCTGTACTGTCCGCAGAATATGAGGATGAGCAGAAAAAGCTGAAAGCGAAAGCATCAGAGGTTACTGCTTTTATTGAAACAGCAGAGCAGAAATGTGCTGATGTGAACTCCTTTATAAAGGTTGTGCAGAAGTATGAGCATATCACGGAGCTTACTCCTGAGATTATGCACGAACTGATCGAGAAGATCGTTGTTCATGCTCCCAATAAGAGCAGTGGGCACCGCACACAGCAGATTGACATTTATTATCGCTTCGATGTTGCAGTATCGACTGCGGTCGCTGACAGTATGAAGTACGACAAAAAGAGAAAGGTCGCGTAACCAAGGCAGTTACGCAACCTTATCTTAAAATCTTAAATACTTCTTTATCGGCGCTCTTCTAAATTGTGCGAGTTCTTTTTTTATGTAGCAGACATATAAAATACAGTTATATTTCAATATAATCCCAAAGCTCGGAAACAAGTTTTTCTGTAAAGCCCTTGCACAAAAGAAGCTCGTTAGGGCTTTCGTAATAGGATATAAGCTCACGAAGTTCTATGACAGCATTCGCCTTGTCCATATCAATTAGCAGCTTGTCTGATATCTCCTGAGCGTCAGCCTTGTTTATGTTCACTTTCTGCCTGACTTTCTCAGCAGTTTCAGCCGTTGTAACAGTTTGCTCCTCTGTGGCCGGAGGCTCTGTTACAGTATCAGCAGGGATTTCTGTCTGAACAGGCTGAGTTTCTGTGGCTTTCGTTTCCTGCGGCATATCATGGTAGTCTGCGCTGTCAACATAAAAATAGCCTTTGAGAAGTGCAAGAGTAGAGTCTCCGATGCCGTTTACTTCAAGAAGCATATCCATGTTGCTGATAACACCAACTCTGTCACGATATGCTATTATCCTGTCGGCTGTTACCTCGCCTATGCCGCTCACCGCCATGAGCATTTCCTTGTCAGCCTTGTTTATGTCAGCAGGAAAGCAGTATTCCTCTTTGGTTTCGGCAATACTGCTTGTGACGGCTTTTGATGTCGTTGTTTTTCTGGTGGTGTGTGCCTTTGCAGTCTTGCTAATGACCTTCTCACTGCCTGAATTGTCCACCTTGTCAGCCTGAGAGCTGTCAGCAGGAGGTGTGAGTATCACCACATCATCACGCTGTGGTCTGTTAACAAGTGCAGAAGCGATCGCTGCAGTAATGGCGACCGCAACTGCGATCACACCTACGAAAAGTTTTAGCCTGCTTGTTTCTACTTTTGAAGCATCATTTTCTGTCACATTCGATTTTTCGTCTTTGTTGCTGTCTAACTTGCCGTCCATAATTGATTATTTTTCTGCAAGCATTTCGTTGAGATTTTCCACCATTTCTGACATCTTCGCTCTTGTGATGTCCGGAACATTTGCAAATGTAACAAGGGTTCTCAGTGGCATATCTCGTATCATTGCTTCCATCATTTCCTTTGCAGAAGCGCCAAGATCGTCGGAAGCCGTGTCGCCAAAACCGCAGTCTATTTTGCTTAAAATGTCCTCAAACATAGCTCTTCCCTCTGGGATAGAATTTATCTCGCCACAGGTGGTGTTCAAGGTGAAATGCACTGGGAGTTTTGTATCGGAAGATACATAAACAGAAGTCGAAAGTCTGATATCTCTTGAAGAAGAGCCTGCCTCGATAATAAACTCACCATATTCAACGAACCAATCGTGTATATCAGGCTCGTAGTATGCAAATGAACGCTTATCAAGGTGGAACACAGCCTTTTTGGTCTCGCCAGCTTTAAGGAAAAGCTTTTCAAAGCCCTTAAGCTCACGGACAGGTCTGCGCACTGAGCTTTCCTTGTCGGAAACGTAAAGCTGAACGATCTCCATACCGTCTCTGTCGCCTGTGTTTGTTACGTCCACCATGACCGTCAGGGTCTTGTCGTCTTTTATCTCGTTTTCTGAAACAGTAAGATTGCTGTATTCAAAGGTTGTGTATGAAAGTCCGTGACCAAATGGGAACAGTGGCTTTATGCCCTTTTCATCATAATATCTGTAGCCCACGAATATTCCCTCGGCATAATCAACATCGTCCATATTTCCCGGGAAATTAAGATAAGACGGATTATGTGAAAGCTTTTCAGGGAAAGTTTCCGCAAGCTTTCCGCTAGGGTTAGCTTCGCCAAAAAGCAGAGCCTTTTCAGCAGTGCCGATGTTCTGTCCGCCAAGATACATTTCAAGTATGCCCTTTACCTTGTCTGCAAAAGGCATTTCCACAGCCGAGCCGTTGTGGAGAACGATAACAACGTTTTCATTTACCTTAGCAACTTCATCAATAAGCTTGAGCTGACAATCAGGCATTCTCATATGCTTTCTGTCAAAGCCCTCAGACTCAAAGCTTTCGGGCAGACCTGCGAAGATAACGGCAACATCGCTGTTCTTGGCAAGCTCCACAGCTTCATCGAGAAGCTCGTCAACAGTTTCATCACGGTCGGTGACGAAGCCCTGTGCATATGTGATATTATCCATGCCCTTGACAGCTTCAAGAGCAGAAGTCACCTTGAATGAATTTATGTGAGAGCTTCCGCCACCCTGATAACGTGGCTTGTCGGCGAATTCGCCAATGAAAGCTATCTTTGCAGACTTGTCAAGCGGAAGTATCTTATCATCATTTTTGAGCAGTACCGCACATTCGGACTCTATCTTTCCTGCAAGTTCATGCTGTTTTTCTTTATCCCACTTTGTTGCAGGGGCATAGCCGTCCTCGGCTTTCTGAATAAGCGTAAGCACGTTTCTCACAGCCTTGTCAAGGTCTTTCATTGAAAGCGAGCCGTTGTTTACGGCTTCTATGATAAGCTCGTCATTCTTGCCGTTGCTGGTAGGCATCTCAAGGTCAAGACCTGCGGCAACGCCAAGAGGTCTGTCATCAACTGCGCCCCAATCGCTAACTACAAGTCCATCATAGCCCCATTCGTTTCTGAGTATATCAGTGAGCAGAAGCTTGTTCTGCGAGGAATATTCGCCGTTTATACGGTTGTATGAACACATCACTGTCCAAGGCTTTGCTTCCTTGACTGGTGTTTCAAAGGCACTTAAATATATCTCATGGAACGTTCTCTCATCAACGTTGGCAGAATAGCTCATACGTCTTGTTTCCTGATTGTTCAGGGCAAAGTGTTTAAGGGAAGTTCCTACGCCCTTGCTCTGAACGCCCTTTATGTGTGCTGTGGCAAGCTGTGAAGCAAGATAAGGGTCTTCTGAGAAGTATTCAAAGTTTCTGCCGCAAAGTGGTGAACGTTTTATGTTACAGCCAGGGCCAAGTATAACGGAAACGTCCTCAGCCTGACACTCCTCGCCAAGAGCCTTGCCGAGAGTTGTAAGCAGCTTTCTGTCAAAAGAGCAGGCAAGTGCGCAGGCACATGGGAAGCATACTGCCTTGATAGCTTCGTTAGGATTGTCTGTATCATCACGCATTTTTCTAAGTCCGTGAGGGCCGTCAGACACCATTATGCTTGGTATATCCAGCCTTTTTATTTCCTCAGTGTGCCAGAAGTCAGAGCCTGAGCACAATGAAGCTTTTTCTTCAAGTGTGAGTTCCTTCAAAATCTTGTCTATGTTCATTGTGAAAACCTCTTTTCTATAAAACTATAGTTTGATTGTAACACAATTTTCTATGAAATTCTATATATTTTGTGCATATTTTACATAAAGTTAATATTATCTTCGATTAGTTTGGTAAGAGCCACCCTGAAATCCTCGTCCTGCTGTTTGGTGCGTTTTGGAGGCCCTTTGAGCCTGCCACCGCTTCTGCGTATCTTCTTTGCAGTATGTCTTGATAGGAGAAGTGCGTCAATGTTGGAGCTGTCATATATCCTGCCGTTCTGATCCAGAGCAAGGACGTTTCTTGCAAGACACATTGCCGCAAGCCCATAATCCTGCGTCACGGCAATATCGCCCTTTAGAGCGATGTTCACAAGCTTCATGTCTGCACTGTCTGCACCCTTGTCGACAGTTATCACCTGTGCATAGTCAGAACTGAAAATATGCGAGCTGTCGCAAACTATGATACATTCAAGTCCATGGCTTTTGCTTATAGAAACTGCGATATTCGTAACAGGACAGCCGTCAGCGTCTATAAGTATCCTCACGCCTTGCCGCCTTCTATACAAAATGTAGATTCCATATCTGCAATGTGGGTCGCCAGTGCGAGAGGATACATTTCAAGGGCAAGACCGATACTATTCTTGTTTTCTTCTCCTGAAAAGCCCATGTGCCAGCGTATAGCCATGGCTTCCTCACGGGTCAGTCGCATATAGCTGCTTACTATGTAGACCGACTTTTCGCCGTGACCATATGGCAGTGTTTCGTGAAATTCATAGTATGGGACTTTCTCCCACACGCCCTGTTCGTTCTTGGCGTTGCGGTAACTTACTCTGTAAAGATTTACCTTGCAGATGTCGTGAAGCAGTGAAACGATAGCAATGCTCTCGTCAGAGTATTCCATGTTGTAATCTTCCTTTACACGCTCACGCTCCAGATAGCTTTTCAGGCACTCATAAACGTGTATGCTGTGTTCGCACAAGCCACCCTCGTATGCTCCGTGGTATCTTGTAGAAGCAGGTGCAACAAAGAAGTCGCTGCTTTCTGAAAGCAGATAATTGAGCAGCTTTTCCGAACCCGGGCGCTTTATGTTCTCCGTGTAGATCTCAACGAATTTGTCTTTAAGTTCTGTTACCTTTGACATAGTTGACCTCCTGTAAAAATATTATATTATGATAAGCTTTAGCGTTTTAGTTTTACCAAACTAATTATAACATATTTTTTGTAAGATTAACAGTACTTTTCGCTAATTTTTGCATTGTAGGTTTGTCAATCATATTGGACACTATTATTAAGAAATTCGATAGGCGAAAA
>OLHE01000119.1_pt1 | contig 73234 bp, 79 predicted proteins | sample 1605821 | NCBI WGS metagenome assembly OLHE01 (sample SAMN03283250) | human gut metagenome | biome: human-associated habitat; material: feces | host: Homo sapiens | place: USA | collected 2013
TGGAGAGATCCCGGACGACATGGAAGGTATGGATATCGGACCTAAGACATGCAAACTCTTTACCGATGCGATCAAAGATGCAAAGACTGTTGTTTGGAACGGACCAATGGGATGTTTTGAAATGCCAAACTTTGCAAAGGGAACGATCGCTATTTGTGAAGCACTTGCAAATATCGATGGAACAACCATTATCGGTGGTGGTGACTCTGCATCCGCAGCAAACAACCTTGGCTACGGCGACAAGATGACACATATCTCTACCGGTGGCGGCGCATCTTTGGAATTCTTAGAGGGTAAGGAACTTCCTGGTGTAGCAGCAGCAAACGATAAATAAGAAAAGGGGTTATTATAATGGCAAGAACAAAGATTATTGCAGGCAACTGGAAAATGAACAAGACTCCAAGCGAGGCAGTAGCATTAGTAAAGGAGTTAACTCCATTAGTAAAAAATGATGACGTAGACGTAGTATTCTGCGTACCTGCTATCGACATCATCCCGGCTATGGAAGCTGCAAAAGGTACAAACATCAACATTGGTGCTGAGAACATGTACTTTGAGGAGAGCGGAGCATACACAGGAGAGATCGCTCCAAACATGTTAGTAGATGCAGGCGTAAAATACGTTGTATTAGGACATTCCGAGAGAAGAGAATACTTTGCAGAGACAGATGAGACTGTAAACAAAAAAGTATTAAAAGCATTTGAGCATGGTATTACACCGATCATCTGCTGCGGTGAGTCTTTAACACAGAGAAAACAGGGTATCTACATTGACTGGATCCGTATGCAGATCAAGATCGCATTCCAGGATGTAACAGCAGATCAGGCTAAGAAAGCAGTAATCGCTTACGAGCCAATCTGGGCTATCGGAACAGGCGAGACAGCTACATCTGATCAGGCAGAAGAAGTATGTGCAGCAATCCGTGCATGCATCGCAGAGGTATATGACGATGCAACAGCAGCAGAAATCCGCATCCAGTACGGCGGATCTGTAAATGCAGGAAATGCAGCAGAGTTATTTGCAAAACCTGACATTGACGGTGGTTTAGTTGGAGGAGCATCCCTCAAAGCTGACTTTGGTAAGATCGTAAACTACAAATAATCCTTTGACAACATCATATATTTGTCAATAAAACACAACAAAACGCCGCTAAATGCATTATATCTTTGGTGAAACTAACCATTGAAATGCATTTGGTGGCGTTTTATAATTTTCATAATATCACTTATATTTATCACTTTATCACTTGAATTTTCATCCCAAGAAAAAAGTGATAATAGAAAAAATCAAGTGATAGTTACCTGTAAAAGTGATAAAATATAGGAGGTAATTTAATATGTCTACAAGCAGACTCAGAGCCGAGAATGGACAGGGTAGCATAAGATGGATCAATGAACGAGAATGTGAATGTATCATACAGTCTCAGTATCTTAATCCAAAAACGGGTAAACCAAAACGATTCAAACGCAAATACAAAATAGACAAAAATACCAAACCAACTCGTAAAGTACAAGCTGAAACAGAAGAAAAAATCCGAGAATTAACCATACACGCAAAAGATGCTTGGGAAAAAGAACTTATCAAAGGCAATGACGTTAAAATAGATAAGTCTAAAACATATGGTGAATACATGAAAGAGTTTCTGAGTATTATAGAGGTCAATCTAACTGGTTCAGGATACAAGTCTTATATCAGCGCATTAAAGTGTAATTTTTTCAATCAACCAATAGCAAACTATCAATTACAGATGCTTAATGCTCAAGTATTTCAAGATTATTATGACACTATATTGAGTTTAAAAAGTAAAAAGACTTGTAGTATACCTATACAGCTCACAAAGCGATTATGCAAGTGGTTAGTAGATAAAAGCCTTCTGAAAGAGAATTATGCTGAACAAACTATGATTAAAGTAAAGATTGTGGACGAGTATAATCATAAACGAGAAGAAGAATTAAAAAATAAGAAAGAAGTATTCACACCTGAAGACATACAGAAATTCTATTACGCTTATAAAAATAACATGGGAGAAACAGCAGCCATCGTAATGTTTTTATTAGAAACTGGATTAAGGGCAGGTGAATTTGCGGCACTACGAATAGATAATATTGATTTACAAAAACGAAGAATAGATATTGTAGAAGCACAAGCAACAAGATATGTAAATAATGATCCAAGTCAAGGCGTAGAATCATATATTAAAGTGCCAAAAAATAAAAAATCTCGTTTTGTAATGATGTCGGATCTATGTGTAGAAGTAACTGAATATATGATAGAGCAGACAAAATTACATTGTAGATACGGTAATCCAGATAATCTTCTTTATCCTACATTTAGAACAGCAAAGCCACGTAGTTTGTCTACAATGGAGAACTGTTTCAAGGATTTATGCGATAAGCTAGAAATTGACAGAGATGTGAGAGTAACAAAAACTGGTGTTAAAAAGGGATTGTGTCTACATGCATTAAGGCACACTATGGATACAATAGCCAATACCTCAAAAGGTGCTAATGTAGTTAATACTGCTCTTGCAGTTGGACATACAGCTATTAGAACTGAAAATATTTATACTCATGCAACAGAAGAAGCATTAAGTAGTATTACAACTCCTTCCAAAGCAGTATTAGAACCTTATAAAAAGAAAGAAGATAAAGATATTTCTGACGAAGAAATGTATGAAATGTATTTAAAATTAAAAGAAAAATTTGAACCAAAATCGTAAAAAATAGGGAACAGTTATATGCTGTTCCCTATTGTATTATGTAAATATATATGTTAGAATTAATAACGTCTTGTAACATCTCATCTTCATAATAGATGAGAGGCTAGTGAAGTATCTCACTAGCCATTTTTTTTAAATAACTTGTGCTATAATAAAAATCAATCCAGTTGCCAAAGCACCCGCTACTGTACTAATCATGGCAGTAATAGCAGTACGCTTATAAGTATTTAAATTATCTGCTGGAGCACGTTCAATATCATCTACACGATTATCCATACGATCAACTTTTATATCTAAGGCACTTACAGTTTCGTTAGTATGTTTTACTTCCTCTACAAGCTGAATCATTGTTTTGGACATAGTATGAATTTCACCAACAATGGGTTCTAATTTTTCAAGTCTATGTGTATTGGATTTAGAACGTTCCTCTACCTTTGTTAATCTTTCAACGGTTTCTTTCTCATCCATGACATTCTCCTTTCAAAAAAGTAATAAAAACAGTAGTATATAACTACTGAAAATGATAGTTTATTTTAAGTTTTCTAATTTTTGATTTAACTCTGCAATATTGTCTCTAATATCATCGAGTTCTTTTTGCTGATTATGTACTACTTGTACGATCAATGTTATTAATTCTTCATATCTGAAAGAGTATCTATAGATGATATTCCCGTCTTCGTCTTTTTTAGTAACTTTTGAATCTTCGATCGGAACACCATCTTCATCAAATTTTGTATAATCGTATAAAATGTCTTTACAAATCATACCATAATCATTTTCTGATAATCCTAATTCGTGCATTGAATTTTCAAAATCCTGTGCTATTAAACCAATATGAATTCTATCCCCATCATTGAAGTAGTAAGTTTTTGGTTTTATTTTAAAAAATAATTTAATAAGATTATCGTCAATATCATGAATATCATGTTTAAGGTTTCTATCAGATGTAGAAATAGAAGTGTTTTTAGCATATACTTGTTTCCATCTTGCATAACCACCACCTAATGAAACTTTATTATCATAAGCCTCCATTACTCTGAATGCAGTATCATAGAAACCATATTGACAATTCAAGACGGATAATATAGCACTTGAAATATTATTATTTCCAGTAGATGTATTTCCTCCTATATGTAAATTAGCTGAATCGTTTACACAAATCATTCTATAAGATGCACCGTTAATAACTTCATATATAGGAAGATGGTATGATACTAATACATTATCTGGAGTTATTGCTAGTTTGGTATCTAAGCCACCATTGCTATCAGTAATAGCTTGGAAATACATACCATTTCCAGATTTCCAACGTATATAAGTTGCTGCTGTTGATAACATGATTAAATTGATTGCATTATTCCAAAAACTAGAAAAATTATTTACACCGACTTTTACATTTCCATCACAGATTAATGTTTGTACGTAAGATGTCCACGATGCAGGTTTCATTTGAATAGGACTTCCTTGCGAGAAACAAAGAGTGCCAGTCATTACTCCACCAACTAATTTTAGATAATCTGTATCTCCCCACCATGCAGTCCATGCTGAATTACAATAAGCTCTTTGTAAATATACATTTTGATTGCCACTAAGTCCTAACCCATTATATACAATAATTTCTTGTAGTGGCATACCATTAACCATTGTACTTCTAAAATAAAACCAAATTTCACTACTACCATATTGTGATGGATTTGTACCCGTATTATCAGTACTTCTAATCCAAGCTACACAATTTCTATCATTAGGAACAAACCATGTAGTATTATCTCCTTTACTATCACATTCAGCATATGGTTTATAAGTATCTAAATTAATGGTACGATTATTGTTATTAAACTGACCTAAATTAATATAGCCACCACTATTTTCATTGGCTACCCATTTAGCGATACCATCTGATTGCCAACCTAATACTTGTCCAGATGAACCACCAGACGGGATATGTTTATTTCCTGATGTGGTCGGATGAGTATATATTGTATCTGTAAATTTAGCATCAGCAGGAACATCACTGTTTACTGTGTGTCCGTTGACTGTAGAAGCATTCCCCCCATTAGCAGGCAAAGAGGATGGAAAATCACTGATTTCTGAAACAATGTGATTGTGATTTGAAGGAGTATATGTTTCTGGTTTGTCAGTAATTCCACTCCAAGGTACACTAGCAGCCGTACCAGCCGCATAAATTTCATAACCTTCTTCTGTAGAAAGTTTTGTTTCGTCTACTACATAATACATTTTCTCAGTAGAAGTAACCTTTACAGTATCGCCCTTCTGGACAGTAGCAGAAGTAAGTTTAAATCTTGCCGTATCATCAGTTACAACAATCAGTCTTTCCAATGCTCCCTGTGGAAGTCTGTCTATACTAATTGTACCACTTGTAATTTTACTTGCGTCAAGTGATGTAATATCTTCGTTTCCATGTGTATGACTGCTATTTGCTTTACCATTTAATTTTATATCAATCTCAGATTCAGTGTAATATCTATCGTCATGAGTATGAGACGAATCAGCTTTTCCTTTTAATAAATTAGATATATATGTTTTGCCTTTACTCCAAAAATAACTAAGACCATCAAAGTCTAATTTTGCCATTTGCGTTCCTCCTTATTTATAAGAATAACGAGTCAATTTGCTCGTGAGTTATTACATCATCTATTTCCTGTTCAATCTTATCATTAACAATTTTTACAGAATTTGGAGTAGCAGCGGTATCAATAGATGTACTTGAAACACTATCTGTTAATTTTGTATGTCCTTCTTGACTGATAGTTGCTTTTGTTGAAATATGACTTATCAAAGTGCTGATTGCCTTTTTGATTTTACCAAATGCAATAGATAATTTTTCGCCACTCGATATATTTTCAAATGTAGTAGCTTCTGTATAAGTTGGAGTTTGGTCATTTGTTGATACATTTTGGACATTTTCTAAACCAACTTGTGCTTTTGTTACTTTATGTGGATTTGCATAATCAATTAAATGCTTAATCATTTTATTTATTACATTTGACTCAATAGCAGATTCTATAGTTTTGCCATCAACAACAGATTTCTTTACAATAATATTAAATTTTCTTGATGTAACGATGGTATTAGATTCAATAATTTGAAATTCTGATTCACAAATACCTGGCACACATGTTGCTTGATCAGAAAGTATAATCGCAATTGTTCCATCTGTATTTCTGAATAAATGCGAAGTATCATCTTCGTCTATATATACAAAAGTTCCATCAGGTTTAGAAATCTTTAAATGAATTACAGAATTAGTTGGAACAGTATATGGTTTCCCTTTATCAGAGAGAGTAATCAATATCTTTCTTGATTCGTCGTCATCTTGTGAACAATGAACATTTTGTACCCTGTCTATGGTCAGATCTAAAGTAATCTTTTGATTAAAAATCATTCCGAAGTCACCTCCTAAATACCGACTTTCCGAATAGGAGAGTAAGTAATCTTAATTTTACAATCTAAATTTGGTGTAAAAATATTGCATCTATCATTATATGAATTAATAATTCTTGGGAAAAAGTAATTAAAATCATTTGCAAGATCATGTGATGATTCAGAAGATGATATTAATTGATTCTTACCATTGATGGATATTATCTCATTAGATACACAATTATCTATTTTCATAACTTTATTATCACGAGAGTTTTCTAATTTGAAATTACCTTTTGACAAAATTGTTATTTCTAAATTTGGTAATAATTGATTGTTAAAATCTGTAATCTCATCTGAATTATCCCAAAACTGAAATGAAGTACCTGCCGAGCAATTATACTCAACAGATACTTCGTCCATAAAAGCAAATGAAGAATCGGTATATAATGTTAGTTCTAAGCCGATTATTTGACCATTTAGCTCAATTTGTTTACTACTAAATGTTCCGTTCCAATGAACGTGTTCAAAGCCATCCTGATTAATTTTAAAGCGTTTATACCCATCTTTACGACATAACCAACGTTGAATAGCCGAAATTTCTTCAATTGAAAGACTCATTTCATCTTGACTAGATGCAAGACATGGATTACGAAAAACTTCAAATGAGGTGCTATAAGCAGATTCATATACTGCTGATGTGATATTGAACCTACTGCTTCCTACGGGACGTACCTGATTAAATGTAAGTTCAGCCCCCGAAGAAACAGTTTGAACACCACTAGAACCATTTATTACACCAACCATTAGTTTGTAATCGGATAAGGACTCTCCATCATATTCAAAATCTGTAAACATAATTTTATTCCTCTAAGAGATTGATTATAGGCAGAATATCTTTTGGTGCAATATTCATATCTTCAAAAGCTTTTTTAGGTATCTTTTTTAACTCTACATCGACAGAAGAGAGCATCAGATTATTTATATCATCATTAAATTTTTTGATATCCACAATCTTTACAGTACCATCATCCGCATAATCAATTTCCCCTTCTTTATTTTTCTGTGCATATTTAGCAATGATTTCATTTCTTTTTGCATCAATCGTTTCTCTTGGAACAGATAAATTATTAAGATTGCCTGCAATAAGGCAAGCTGTATTAAGATCAAATTCTTTTTCTGAGATTTTTGCTAATGATTCGCATATTGCTAAAATATTAAATGCTGTTAGTTTCATGATTTTAATTCCTCCATTTTATTCCATAATACTTGTACCGCTTTTGTTATTAATCCAATAAATTCTTCATAACGCAATGAATAGATATATTGAACATTACCATTTTCATCTAAATCATCTGATTCAATTTCATCTCCATTTTCGTCAGTGGTATATTTCTTTTTAATATCCTTACAGAATCCAGCAAATTCTAGGTCTGATATTCCGCATTTAATCATCGCTTCTTCTACATCCTGTGATATAAACCCTATATGAGTTCTTCCACTTGTTCCATTTTTGAATAAATATGATACAGGTTGTAATAATAAAAATAATTGTAGATATTTTTCGTCTAGTGGTGTGATATCTTTTTTTAAATTTTTATCAGAAGTGGAAATAGCAGAATTTGAAGAATAGATTTGTCCAAATTTATTACTAGCTGTGCCCAATTTAAGTGAACCTGCACATTTAGATAATGGTCTGAATGCTATATCATCCTTACTTAAGACAGTACCGATTGTGTCTGTATCTAAAGAGATTATTCCATCGTCATTAAAAATAGTGTTATTAGAGACATCAAAATTACTAATAGTACAATATTTTCCAAGATTAACATATTCAGTATGAAAAATAATACTTCTATCTTGAGACATATCTTCAAATGATATATAATTTAAATTATCGGAGTAACCATTTTTAGATAATCTTCCTATATTATATTTTGTGTCACTTGTATTATCTGACGTATACGATAAAATTTTATTGGCACTGTCAAAGTCTGTATCATATATATAATAAGATCCTTTTGCTTTTATTGACGTAGCTGTTATATTGCCGACTATGGAAGCATTTGAAGCTTTTAATTTACCATTAATATCCACACTAAAAACATTATTCCCAATATTTATGCTTCCGCCAGAAATAGTAGAACCGCTTATGCTTCCGCCAGAAATAGTTCCAGTACAAGTAATTATGTTAGAAAAAGTACCACCATTTGCATTTATAATACCAGTAAACGTTCCACTTGTTGCAGTTACTTTGCCTATAACATTCAATCCGTTAGTGACATCATATGTAATACCACCATTTGCTAAACTCATACTTCCTTTTGATACTATATTTCCATTAGAATTAACAACAAAATTATCATTATTTGACCCACCAATACCAATAGAGCCACCACGAAAAGAAGCACTCTTAATAATTCCAGTCATATTCAGATTCCCATTATTATCCACATAAAAGATATCCTCACTGCCTTTAGATATTTTCAATAGACCTGAATTATCATTAGGATTTACTGTGAATGTATTTATACTATTAGTAATCTTCAATCCATTAGCATCGAATGTTAAGCTACCATTGTTATTGTAAATTCCCAATGTTTCACCTAAAATAAATTTACCTACAATAGTTTCAGCTAATACACCCATCGTAGCTTTCATTTCCTGTGTAGTTGGATCTTTATATATATATTTACCGATAGCAGCTTTTACAGAGCCCCAATTATCATCAGTTACATATGTTCCGCTACCAATAATACGCAATTGACAGTCATCAAAATTGCTCGCAATATCATCATATTGTTTACACCAAATACCATTCTTGTCGATAACAATATCTTGTGAATATGGATTGTTAATAATTTGAGTCGTAGCATAAAATCCATCTTTTACCCAATCATCAACAATAGATGTACTGTCCGAAGTTTTTTTTACTTGTTGTGTAGTATTACTGTAAGAACCTGCGATTGAAGATACACTATCTATTACACTTTTAACATCTGTTGTTCCATTGTAGATTTTTTCAACTGTGGAAAATTCAACAGATATATCTCCAAGATTTTCAAAATCAATTTCATATGATAATAACCTTAGACGATAAATTTCATCATCTATTTCGCATCTGATCCAATTTCCACATTCAAAATTATCTGCCAATGGTGCAAACTCTTTCATGTTTAAAAGATTATTAATTGTAGATGTGAGAGAGTATTGAGGATTAGAAGCCTTATACAATTCTTTTGTTGCAATATCATATAATTCATTGGCTCTTTCTAACAACTGAGCATTGTTTAATCCATCCGATATATAATTATCATTTTGATATTTTTCTTCTCTACGATATGAACAAAATATTTTCCATAAATCTTTACCAAGATAAGAATTTAAATTTAGAACATTTTTTGTACTAGAGATAAGTTTTATCATATAATCAAATATCTCTTGTACATATGAAGCCTGAACATTTCTGGTTGCAAGTTCTGCATCTACATATGATTTTCTTTTAGAATATAAAGAGTACATTTGATTATAAACTGTCGTTTCAAATGTGGCTTTAGAATTAAGAATTATATTCAAACAAGAGTTAAATTCTTGTCCTAATGATGTAAGTGAACTAACTCCGTATAAATGAAGTCTATCTTTAAAAATAGATTCACTCATTTCCATATTGGTAATATCTACAGCATCATTGACATCAGATTTATTCATAGCTCTTTGTATCTGTTGCTGAAGATAAGTTAATTCATCATCATTAAATTTGATGGTCAGTTCTGTTGTATGACGTGTGTCTGTTTCATCTTCTAAAGAAGTCAATACGATTTTACCCTTCCAAGTACCAACAGTGCCCTTGGTATATGTAGAATAATCTATATCAACATCATATAATGCTGTGTTTATCAAAACTTTCGCCATTCCAATAACTGCATTATCTGCATTAGTTTTCAGTAACGTAGAAGGAGATGATACTGCAATAGGAGACATATTTGCACTTGTTAATTTATTTATTGCGTCATCTATACTTTGCCCATCTATATCTACTGTTGGCATCATTGATGTATTGATAAATAAATCTGCATCAATAACATCATAATAGTTTTTCATTAAATTTTTATAACCAATGATAGGAGATGAGATAGAGGACAACTCTGTATCTGAAAAATATTTTTTTACATAAGAGATTACCGAATTATAATTGGAGAGTATTGTTGAATCAATAGAAAATGTTTTTCTAGTTTGATAATTTTCAAATTCTGAATTGTAGGCTTTTAACTTAGTTACAAGTTCTGCTGGCATATCATTATAAGTATCATCTGTAAAACGATAAATATAATTACTTCCATTTGAATTAATATTTTTTACTGCTTCTGTGATATTATCATCTCCACCCTTAATACAGAAGCAGTTTTTGATAGAAGATGTGTCACATTCAAGTTTTATGTCTTGTGCTAAATTATGAGATGATATAAATATAGTAGTATCTTCTCCATCTTGACCGTTAAATTTTGTACTACCACATTCAGGACATTTGTTGTTAAAATCACCACGATAACCACAATCCTCACAAGTATTATATAAATCATATACGGAGATTTCTCTTGTCATGGAATTAAATTTAAATATAACACCATATTCTTCAGAAATTTCTCCTGTCAATTCATCGTATATACTTTTATCATCTATAGTAAACGTTTTTATGTCAGATAGTTTTTTCAATGAATCTTGCACATATTTTATAGAATAATTTGGTACTTTATCTAATAATCTATGTAATAACGAACCTCGTTTTAAAACCTTTAATTTTTGATCATTGGTATAATTGAGATATTTTCCATTATATTTTGGATCATTCCAATTATACAAATTTACATCCAATTCACGATAGAAGATAGTGGGGAAATTTTCATCATAATCATCAGATATGATATCGTCCTCTGTATTTACCTCGATGTTGTACAAATTTGTGTTAGATAATTCTGCTTCGCATAATGATGTACCAGTAACATCTTTTATAATAGAATTTTCTTCTGTTTTAGATACACATATTTCAAATCGTTCTTTCAGTTCTGGAATATACAATACTTTAAAATTAGTTACAATATCCCATGATAAGTTTTTATTTCCATCTATAAATTTATCAATAGTAAAAGAAGTTTCATTGGCAGCATTGTAATTTTCCTTGTATGTTAGTTCTTTCGCACCTCTTATTGTATTCAATGTTTCAAATGCTTTGGTTTGTAATATCAATGTGACAGTATCCATTGTACCATCTTTGTTTAATAAAATTCGAGACATATTTCACCACCAATCTTATATATTATTTGTTTCTAAATGTTACGTTTTATGTCTGATAACAAATGTAAATATTCACTTTTATATCCTTCTAATTCTTTGGATAATTCAGAATATTTTTTATAGCACTCATCTAGTTCTCTCATTTTTTCCTTATATTTTTCAACATTGTATAATTTTAGTTGTTCTTTTAAACAGTGATTTTCATCTTGCAGCTTTTCAATGATATCTTTTTGTATAGATATTTTTTTATCTTTAGTAGATAAATAAAATTTCATTCTGCTCATTTTACGCCCTCCTTTATTTAAAAACCCTATATAAGCTATGACACTTATATAGGGTATAACTGTGATAGATAAAACTATTTATATAACTTTGCTTTTCCAATACCTTTTCCAAGTTGAGTAGAAGATATAGCTTCAGTTATACATTTAGTTGTTTTACCGCCTTTGCAAATTTCTTCTCTTAATTGTTTGCCAAACGTTTCAACATCGTTCACGCCTTGCATAACAATATCACCAACTTCAACAATAGTAGTGGTAGTTCTATCAGCTTGCGGAATATTCAAGGAATTAAGTTTTAAATTCTTAGACCAATCAACAGGAGTTAACTGTGACAATTTCCAAAGATTTTGAGCTTGTTCATTAGTGAACACTTTATCACCTTGACCAACCTCTCTTAACACACCTTGTTCCTTACTAAAATGTAATTCATTTCCCGCTTCGCCAAGTAAAGCAATCATATCTTTAGGAATATTGCGTGAACCAACTTTAAATCCAGGGATGCCAAGGTCTTTCAATTTCTTATAGAGATTACCTGTTTTGTTTTTGTTGTCAAATTTTACACCAACAATTTCAGCCAACTCTTTCATTTCTGTCTCAGAAAGAACTCTTTGACCATACTTATCATATAACGCCTTATTCAAATCCGATAGTTTATCTCTCGAAGAATCTGTAGTATTCAAATGTGATTTTAAATAATTCAAAGCATTGTTTTGCTTTTTCATATTGTTATAAATATCATTTTGAACATTGTAAGATTTGTTTAATTCATTATATTTACTGTTAGCTATGTCATATTTAGACTTTAATTCTTTGGCTTTTGTACTATTTTTACTATGAGTTTTAATATAGTCCTCGTACTGTTTTTTAAGTGAATCTCTATTCGCTTTCGCTTCATCACGACTTATTTTAGCATTGTTTTTAAGCCCTTTGAAATAACTCAATTTAGAGTTTGAATCAGAAATAGCTTTTGATAATGTATTTTCACCATCAGAACGAATCTTATCCTTTACACTTTGACCACCAGTAGTAGTAGATGTTGAATTAGCAAGTAAATTTGCATATTCTGTCATCTTAGTCTGGAAATCTTTTATGGTATCAATTAAATTTTGAGTAGTTGTCACTACATTTGTTCCATTTAAAATCTCTTTAAACTCGTCAGTTGGTGTATATCCAATGCCGTTCATTTCGCCCTTAATAGTAGCAACAGCACTATTAGATGTTTTAGATATACCATCCAATAGCTCTTTGAAATTTTCTGATAAAGAATCAATTACATCTTGAATTACATCATCAAAATTATCTTGTAAATCAGATAACATATCCTTTGTATCAGATATGAGTTTATCATATTCGGATTCTCGTAAGTCTTTTTCTGCATCTTTTAATGACACAGTTAAAGACTGTACTTTCGCACGAGATTCTTCTGACATATCACCAGAATAAGCAAGTAACTGTTTACGAAGGTCTGCAATCTGCTTTGTTTTTTCAGCTACAGTATTCTGCCAGTCATATGCATTTTTCTCAGCATCCATGAGTTTTTCATATTCTGATATTAAATCAGAAATACGATTCTTGAGTGCTTCATAGCCTTGCGTATACAAGTCTATAATTGCATATTTTTCATCTTGTGCAGCCGATATGGAATCTTCATATGATTTTACAAGTTCTTCCTTACGAGAGATTAATGTCTTATTGTATGGGTCTTTTGTAAGTTCTTTTTCAATCTTAGATACTTCTTTTTCATAATCTTTTGCCTGATTAAGATAAGCGGTGTAATTAGAAGCATGGAGATAAGCAACCGCCTTACCTCTGTCAGTAAAATCACCTATATCATCGCTTGTTAAGTCTTCACGAGATAATTCATTAATCATGAAATCAACCTCAGAAGTTACTGTCTTAATACGTTCTTCTAAATAATCAAAATTATCCCATTTGATTTGACGTAACTGGTTATTATACTCAACAAGAGATTTTGTGGATTCATCAATGGCATTTGTAACGTCATCTATCTGTTTTGACATTTCATACCATTCTTCAGAACCACTCTTAACCGAACCATTCTTTAATGAATCTGCTAATGATTTTACTAATTTTTTACGTTCTTCAACTAAGGAAGCATTGTTCTTTTTCTCCTCAGAAATAAGTCTTGAATAATACTTTGTACTGATTTGATATCCTTTTGCTTCATTAATATCTATAGCACTATTCAATTCGTTCGCTCTTTGTTCGTAACCTTGTCTTCTGTTAGAATAATATGTATCTATATTATCTAACTTTTCTTGAGCAAGGTCTGCTTTTTTACTGATGTTTTCTTGCTTTTGTAAATCATATGTTGCTTTGTCTGTTTCATATGCAGCAAGATAAGTATTATATTTCAAACACTTATTATAAAGACCACTATCTATAGATAATGCTTTACTAAGAGTCGATGAAGAGATTTCTTTTCCTGATTTAACACAAGATTTTATATTTTTAAGAATACTCTTATTAGCTTTAGTGGTTTTCGTTCTGTTGATAGATTTCTTGGCTGAGTTTAACTCAGTTTTATCATTTCGATATGCTTTTTGGTAAGCAGATAATTCCTTATCAAGATAAGAACTTTCTTTTGATAACATATTGTTCTTACTTTGATATTTTACATAATTCTCTTTCTTTGCTTCTAATAAATCAATAGAAGATGAGTATTTTTCAACTTTACTTTCTGCATATTCGGAGTTTAACTTTGCTAATGCTTCGTATTCATCCTGAATAGATCTCGTAAGATCGTCTGTTGCATCTTTTGCTTTCTTAGCCTTTTCATACCATGTCTGATAAGATTCAATCTGTTCTTTTAAAGCATCGTCTTTGACATCTTTGATACTAATAGCACCATTACGAACTTTTTTCTTCCATTCTTCACTAAGACCTACACTATTGGCTTTTTGCATATATCTGTCATATGCTTTATTCTGTGTTTTTAATTCAGAGAAGAGTGTAGAAATTTCTTTTTTATAATTATATATACGACTACTAAAGGAACGTTTTGCATCTTCGGCACGTTTTTGGAACTTACTAATTTTAGATTCTAAACGGTCAATACGTGTTTCAATAAAATCAAAAGTCTGAGATGTCTGTTCTTTGGCTTTTTCTTGCTCTTTGGCTTTATCTTTACTTTCTTTATTCTTTTTATCTCTTATCTTGTCAGTTGCAGAACCACCATTGTAGTTTACAGGCTTGATATAATTAGATGCATCTAAATCCATCCAACCAATATCAGCATTCCAGAACGAACCATCTTGGAGTTTGTTATAAGTATCTTGAGCACGTTTTTCATCAACAGTCATTTGACCGCCACGATTTAAATTTAAATCTTTTTCTCTTGTACTAACACCATTGTTAGTCATAACATCTTTTAAATTCTCTAACTGTTGTATCCGCATATAAGCAGCACCAGCAGCATTAGCAAGAGCAATGAGCTGTTCGATATCACTTGCGGTATCAATTTTCAGAGAATTTAAATTACTTTTAATTGCTAAGAGTTGGGAAAGACTGAAATTTGTATTATGTACTTTGTTTTCTTCCTCTACTAAAGCTAAAATTTCTTCTTTTGTAGCATTAGTAAAGTCAATCGTATCTAATTTTGCAAGAATCTTATTTGCTGCTAAAGATTGCTCTACAATAATGGCAGCATTTTGTACTCCCATCTGTTCAAGCATAGCAATAGTGGATTCTTTGGTTTCATCCGTAACATCTTTTAATGCATTGGAATTATAGATATAAGCAGTCGCTAAGTCATTGAAAGCCTGTTGACATGCATTAATATCTGTAGGCGAATTAGAAATTGTTTTTATAAAATTCTCATATTCAGCCGTGTATGTACTGAATGTATTTGTAAAATCTTTATTTCCTAAAATAGAAGAGTAATCAAAATCTCCACCATCTAATACATCAGCATAGATTTTATCAAGCTGATCTAAACCAGTGGCGAGATTCTGAATTTCTGATAATCTACTAGCAAAAGTTTTATCCTCTGCTTTTTCGGAAATTTCATCCTGTATAGCACCATATTTTTTGAGAGCTTCGATTAACTCGTCTATACCAACATGGTATTTATCAGCACCTTTTAAGAGTTTTTCAAAAGCCTCTTCGCCATCCTGAACAACACCATCATCAGGATTAAAAGCTCTTACATCTTCTTCAGTTAGTCCTAATTTTCCAAGTTGATCAGACAAAGATTTGAAATATGAATTATGTTCAAATTCCTCATAATACTTCTGAGCTTTTAATGTGCTTTCATCCAACTGTTCGTTTAATTGATCGAATAATGGTTTGAATTCATTATTCTTTTTTAAAACAGCGTCTACGGATTTACCAATATTCTCGTAATTACCTCTTGCTTTTTCAACGCCTTCACCATCAGCTAATGCTTTATTTAATTCATCTATGGACTTAGCATATTGCTTATAGATGTCATATGGATCACCCGAATCGTCACCCATATTAAGCATATCATTCGCCAAATCTCTCAAGTAATTAGCTTCATTTTCTTCTACTATATCACTTGCTTTAGAATAACTTTTTGACATACTATCCTGTAAGGACTCAATTTGTGCGACAGTTGCTTCATCAGCTCCTTTTTTCGCTTCGTCCAATTTGTCCATTACTTCACTAATGGTAGATTCAACGCTTTTAGCATCTCCGTTGATTTTAATGGTAAATGCAGCACCTGCCATACCGCCCGAACCACCAACAAGTTCAAGACCTTTATCTTTAAAATCTTTTACAATATCTGTAACAATATCATAACCTTCGCTGCCCGAACTGATATTACCTAAATTATAGGTTTTCTTCTCAGTCATCCGCTTTGTGGATTCTTTAGCACCTTTTCGATTTTCTTCATCTTTGAAGTAATCTTTTAACTGTGATTCGCTTAAATCATTCAACAAGTCAATCTGTTTCTCAAGATTTCCATTGACAAGGTTGATGCTTTCAGCTTCTTTACCATATTTTTCAACAAGACTATCCTGAATACCAAGCAGTTCCTGTTTAATATTTTTGGCTTCTTCCTGTGTGGTGGAATTATCGGCAAGCTGTTCACGAAGTTCTTTTACCTTTTCAATCTGCTCATTAATAGATTTTGTGTTTTCATCTATCTCTGATCCTGCTTCAGATGCAGCTTTGACCGCTTCATCCATTTGTCTCTGGTAATTCTTATACAGAGCAAATACGGCAGTACCGGCGGCAGCTACGGCAGCAAAGATTCCTACACCAAGTTTGAATCCTGCCATTTGTGCGTTGGTGATACCTAATCTGTAGCCTAACTTTTCTACGGATAAAGATAACATTTCTGTGAATGTCAATTCTTTAGCCATTCCACTGTTAAGTTTCAGTGTATTAATAATTTCTTCTTCTTTTTCTGTATTGTTGAGCTGTCTTGCTAGTGCTTCTCGTAATTCTGCTTCTGTACATGAATTATTAAGAAGGAGTTCTTTCTTTTTCATGTCATAAAGACCAGCACTCTTTAAAATTGCTTTTCTTTTTTCTTCATTATCAATACTTTGTGCGAGGGTAGACGCTACTAAAGAAGCTTTTATTTTATCTTTGGAAGCTAATAATCCAGCCTCTACTAATACTTGTTCCTTCTGTGCAGAAGAGAGTTTAGTAGTAGATAAAGTAAACTGTGCCTGCTGTAAGTTTAATCCTTTTAACTGATCTGAATACTTTTTAAGATAAGTATCATTCAGCATACCAGATTCGTCTGTCATCCACCATCTATAACTAAGGTCAGATAATCCACTTCTAGCTGTCGAAATCTTTTTTAAACTATCTATATAGTTACCTAAATTCAGACAAATTGTAAATAAATGGTTGAGGTCATCTATTTAATATGTTACTATAATTAAAAAAGATAGGAGAGTAGAAATATGGGTTATTATCTAACTTTTGCTTTAAATGTAAAACAAGAAAAAATTCCTGAAAATGTAGTAATTGCTAAAAAATTGTTAATGGAAGTAGTAGGATATTCGGAAAAAGATGTTGAAAAATTAGTCTTTATACGACCAGACGAAACTATCTTAGTAAATCTCACAATAGAAGAGGCAATTAAGATTGCTCAACCATTTGAAGACCATGATATGATACCAGGTCTTTATAATCATGCCACAAATGCTATGGAAGCATGGAATGACTATCATTTCTTCGTGAAGCAACCAATCAAAGACCATTACGAATGTCTTGCAAGACCCGAATGTAGAATCAATCCTGATCAAAAATACATCACACAAGAACCGTATGTACCAACACCAAAAGTACAACCTTCAAAACCAAGTGTGGAATGTCCGTACTGTCATAGCACGAATTGTAAGAAGATAAGCGGTGTATCGAAAGCTGGCAGTGTTGCATTGTTCGGATTGTTTTCACAGAAGGTGAGACATCAGTGGCATTGTAATGATTGTAAGAGTGATTTTTAAGGAGGGTTGTTATTATGAAAAATACACAAAACATTGCATCATTAATAGCACAACTTGAATATGAAGTTGGGAGAGAGTGTTACAATCCCAATTCATATGATGGTTATACAGGAATAGAAGGACTTGGATATAGATATCCTGTAAAAGTATATCAGAACGAAGATATGAGAACATATCGTGGCTTGATTACTTCAATTTCTCCATCTGAGGTTCATACTATGAAATATGTATTCGGATCTAATCATTTATTTATCGGTAAAGGTATATATAATATACTCAATGAACTTGAAAAGAGATATGGACTAGATTTTAATAAGATGGAAGAAGAATTTGAGAAAGAAGATAAGAATTAACATTCCGACTCTAATCCATCATAAACACCTTTACCAAGAATTCGTTCCTCAACAATTTTAAGAATGTCCCGATATTCCTGTTGAGTACAATTTTCATACAACAAACGTTTTGTAATATGATCAGCAATATAAGATTCTTTCTCATGTTGAATCATTTGTTGTTCGATAGAATTTAACATATTTTCACCTGCTTTCTGAAAGGAGATATTTATGACTTTAAATTATGATTGTATAAGAGATGTTTTATTATATCTTGAAGATACGCTTGAATATACTGATAATCAAATGGCTATGACACATAAAAGATTAACTATTAGTAGTATTGCAAATGCTTTATCATCTTATTCTAAAGAAGACATACAATATACAATAGAAAAACTTTTTGAGGCAAGATATATCCGTATTGTTGATATTATACATGATAAAAATGGTTATATATCATCTGGCTATGTGGATGACATCACTTGGGATGGATATAATTTTCTAAATAACATCCGTGAAAAATCTATTTGGGAAGCAACCAAAGCTGGTGCTAAGAAAGTTGGAGCTATGTCTATATCTGCTATAAATATGATTTCTTTTGAGATTGTAAAAGCTCTTGTAACCAATCAAGAAGTAATTAGTAAGATTGTTGCTCATATTCCGTGGGCGAAATAATGATGAAATCACTTAAACATATGTTCAGACTATACCACAAGAAAAGAGTAGTGAGAATATTAAAAGAATAGAGAACTTAAAAATTAAAGTGAGAGAGGCTTAAATGCAACCTCTCTCATAATATCTTCGTTATATATTTTTAATTTAAAATCTAATGTTTTTGACAATTTTAATTGGCTTTTGAAAAACGGATATTTTTTAATAAATATTCTATCCCGTATATCTTCTAAAACCATCAAATAATAATCGTCACTAAAATAATCATTTGTAAAATATATTCCCATTCTTTTCTATTTTTCGGATTGTTTCAAAATTCAAATTATTATCTATCGTATCATCGAACTTTGACCCATCATCCACTACCTCCTGCATGATATTTTTCCATTGTCTAATTGTTAGTTGTTTTTTATTTTCAAAATAATGTTTTTGTGCCAAAATTTCAAAATTGTCTTTGTGCTTTGTCAATCCTGCAATTGCTGCTTTATACGGAAAATCTTTTGCTTTATGTACGGTCATTACACCATCTGGAAATCCTAGTGTTAATCCAAGACTAAGGGTAATGATTTCAAATTCACTTCCGTTAAATCCACATATAATATCTCCAATATCATATTGTTTCTTATTAACTATGTGTTCTTTATACATTTCATTGTATCTATTTAAAATAATATTTACAAAATCCTCATATGAAATATCAAATGTATTATCTAAATTTGAGAAGCCGTTTACTTTATTATAAAAACAATATCCATCAAACAATTTAAAACTATTAATTGGATTACCAGTAACACCAAACATAATATTACTGTTTAGTTTGATAATTTTATTAAACCCACTAGAGTGTTCATTTGTTTTAATATTTGTCGTTCTGTTATCACAAGATAGTACACATATGCTATCGGTTATAACTGCTTGAATTATACTCATAGTAACCTCCCAATCATTTGTATTTTAGCTACATCACATAATAATAAATTGTATAATTAAAACTTATTATATATCTTATATACACTATAAACACATCTCCAATTTGTCGAAAAATGTCGGATAAGGTGCTTGAACTAATGTTTGGGATATTCAAGAACTTTAAGAGATGATAAGATAATCAATGTACAGGACAGACTGTGAACGCACCACAGTCTTGTGCGTTGTCCTGGCATGCAACTTATTAATTTCACATTCCTAGTTCTTAGGAGGAAAGTGAGTGTAACGCTCTTGGAAGAAAAACATCTTGTGGGTTCTCCACACCAAATTCCCGACCGTTATCTATATCACGGAAAGGAGGTGAAAAATGGAAGCCATATTTTACATTATGTTATTGTTCTTCGTAATAGGATTATGTTTCTTTATCATCAAGAAAGCATTTTCTAAAAACATTAAGAGTTTTGACCTAACCATCGGGCAAATGGGAAGAATCAAAATTCATAGCGAATTCTACGAACAATAATCTTCATCATCAATAGTTTCATCATTGTGTCAAGAGTAGGAGAGTAGCATCATCAAAGTAGAGTCTGTACACCAATTACAGGCTCTACTTATTTATATTCTCCAAAACCTGCTATATGTATTAATCCAACGCAACCACACGCCAATGTGATTCATCATTATATTCTCCCAAAATACTATTAAGAGAGTCCTTTTTAAAATATCCTTGATCATGTATCTGTGCATAGACACCTGAAATATCAAGAATGACGATATGTACCAAATCTGGTTGAACTGTTGTTACCATTATGCCACCTCCATGTTATTAGCTGCTTCAAGAAGAGCATTGACATCAAATTCATCTATCATGTCAAATTTTTTAATAAGTCTATAAATAAATTTTAGACCTCTTGGAGTAACTAATGTAACAGGTGTATTATATTTTTCTCTGATTTTAATTTTGAAATAGCCTTGTTTTATGTATTTATTAAGTGGAAGGTTGTATCCAGTTTGTTTACTAAGAACTTTGGCAACTCTAAGTAAAGTACACAACTCTGTTCTGCCAGATTCTATAAGATCGGCAACTTCTTTTAAAGTATATAATCCAGAATACTTAATAATATCTCTTGCCATATTTGCATCGGGCAGAAGAGAAGCATTTTCTTTTTCAAGTTCTATACGTTTCTCTCGTTCCTCTTTTAATTCTGTCAGAACTCTAATCATTGTATCTGGATTATTTAACATCGCATCTAATGTATCTTCTGTAGCATAGATTTCATGTTTTCTGATTGATGGAAGAACCTCACGAGTCACCCATAATCTAAATGGTTTTGCAATAGGCTTTCTACTTCTTAATACCAAAGTATAAAAACCACTTTCACTTATGATATTTGCCTCTCCTTGACGACCTAAGTTAAACTTAGCCCGTTCAAAATCCTCTAATCCCTCCATTGCCATTGTAGGATTTGTTGTTCCGAGAATATCACAAACATCTTTTGCCACAAACCAAGGTTCATTGTTAATGGTTACAGTTCTGATTTCACCAAAACTATCATTAACGAATTTTTGGATTTCATTGTCCATATCAACATCCTCCTTCTAAAATAATACTTGTTAATAGTAGAAGAAGTGTGCTATAATACTATATGTAAATGTTTGAAGCGTATTATAGTACACTTCTTTATAACCACCATTGAACCGGCAAGTTTATTTGGTGGTTATTTTTGTTACGTTGACTTTTGCACTTTGATGAATTATAATAACTATTGTACAAAACTTGTAACTTAGTTACATTATAGCACAAGAAATATTATTGTCAATACAAAATTTGTACTTTGAATAAAAATTGCATTTGAGGTAAATATAATGAACAATGAAAACATTGTAAAATCTATTAAAAATCTTTGTAAAGAAAATAACATTACTATTGGTCAATTAGAAAAAGAAGTTGGGTTAAGTCAGGGATTGGTCAGTAAATGGAAAGATAAAACTCCATCATTGGATAAAATAGTAGATATTGCAGACTATTTCAATGTTACATTAGATGAAGTAATAGGCAGAACAAATAATCTAAAAGATGATTTTTTGCAAATGCTTTATAGACAAACAAGTAGTTGTATTCTTAAATGGAATGTTTTGGATGATAGTGCTGATCAAAACATATCTAAACCTACAATATATGGAGAAATAACAGATATTAAGAATAAAACTCATACTTATTACAATCAAAGTATTTATAAAGAATATTTTTATTATACTTCATATAATAACGGTTTTATCATTATAGGTTCTGTTTGTGCGAAACATGAATTTAATAACCCACAATATGTCAGTTTGTATATACAACCAACAGAAAAATCAGAAGCAATAAGACAAAACTATACTAAAAATCAATTAAAGACACTTTGGATTAAAGTTTTAAGATCTTTATCAGATAAAACACCTTCAGAAATATTAATTGAAGATTTTAAACAACAAATGTTGACTAATGAAGAAGTTGATATATTAAAACATTGTCAGGATTTTATTAAACAGACACCTGATACTAAAAATGATGTTGATAAATTATTAAACGATAACAACGCCAAAAAGATTCTAATAGAAGCTAATGATTCTTCTATACAACAATTAATATCAACATTTTCAAATCCCAAAGTTTTACAAACCATTGATGCCACGAATAGATTAGTTCAATATATGTCTGAAATTGATAAGTTACGAAATAAGAAAGATAAATAGAATGGATGTTTTATCTATTGATTTTTTGGATATATTGAAGAGTTGAATATATCACAAAGAGCAGAACTTAATATTCTGCTCTTTTACTTTATTATATTTGCAAAAAAATTAAGAATCCGATTCCATATATCACTAGATAAACTAAAGAACAATGCCAATAATGTAATAATATCATTTAATGACTGAGAATATTGATTACTTTGTAATAAATATACAGGAAGCACCAATATACATGTTATAACTACCAATACTACAGTAAATCCAACAAAAGGTTTATATTTTTTACTTTTCTTTTCCTTTAAGTTAAAACATTTATTTACTAGAATATTTATGAAGGCTATTGACATTCCAGCATAATTAATAATCCAAATCCAATTGTTTGATATAGTTTTATATGTAAAAACTCTTAATAAAATCAATATTAGCATAATAACCCATACAACCAATTGAAAAAGGCAGTACATAAGATTATCTTTACTTGAATTGTTATTGTCTGGCATATTAGATCAAATCATTTTCCTTAAGATTTTCATAAACATTAATACAACGAATTATATTTTTGTTGTATTCATCAAACGAAAAAGCGTCTTCTTCAACTTTGTAATCAATTCGATATTCTATGGTGTCACTATCATTCCGCATTGACAAATTTCCAAAATTTAATGTAGCATTTATATCTAGTAATTTTGACTTAATATCAGAAATTTCATGATTATTATTCGCTTTTCCTTCAAAAGTAAATTTAATTACTTGTTGCTCTTCATCTATGTCCATATAAATATTAATATGATTATTTTCATTATTAATACCTCTATATGGAACATTTAAGATATTAGAATTCGAATTATTTCCTTTCAAATATTTTATTCCTTTTTTCGCAAATACATTCTCTACATTACTGAGTATATTCATTTCTCAACCTCATCCTCATCCTAATTGTATTTTATTTATAAAAGTAAAGTTGTCTAAAATATTACATTCACCTGAGCAAATAATATTTGTTTTTTGATTTTCAAGAATTTCAAATAGGTATTTTTTTATTAAAGAATAATCTTTTTCAAATTCGATAGAAGTATCATTCCAATAACAAATTCTAACATTATACCTACTTATTGAAACAGTATATCTCCCCCTTTCGGGGGCAAAGACCGTTTTTTTATTATACCATTTATAGTCTGTATTAAAATATAAATTAGAAATTTTTAATAATTTATTATAGTTAAATTTTTTATAGATATTTAATTCATTCATATATGTTCCCCTTGCTGATGTCTTGTTATGCTTATGTTAGTCATCTTCTGGCATTACAACATTGGCAATTCTAGAGAACAGCCCTTCTTTTTTATGTTGCTGTATATGTGTTTCCATATCTATAATATCAACAGCAACATTATATTCGATAGTGTCCGTATTAAAATTTTCAAATACCTTTTGGACATTTGATATTTTTGTCTCAGAATAGTGAAAAGTCTTTGCATCGCTCAACAATTCTTTTTGAGCTTCTGGATCTATATAATTATCAAAAACTTGATTAACAATGTTCTTTTCAAGTTCTGCAATTTCTAAAACTTTCTTATCATGTTTGTCCTTTAAGCTTTTTAGTTTCCCATTATTTGTTCTTTTTGACATGCTTATCCCTTTATTTAGTTAAAACTATATGTCATCTATGACCTTTGTATTATTATATACCAATTTTTACCATAAATCTATAGAAAACATATATTCGAGGGAATATTGTAAATATAAAAGAAGAGTAGCCAACCGACCACTCTTCAAATATTCTACTGTAATTCTTTTATGATGTTCCTCCAATAATTCAATCTAAATCTTACTGATTCAGAAGAATTAGTTCCATTCATAAGTTTATCCTTATATTCAGTATTGTTATCATAAGTTGATAAAAACTCGCTCACTTTCAAAGCAAATTTTTCAAAACTCTTCTTATCCTTATAAATTCTATATGCTGCAAAGCATAATACAGAAATACTCGTCTTAGGAATTTTTACATCTTCCTCAAGAGATTCATCCAATTTGTTAATCGCAGTTTTAATAAGTTCAATCTTTTCAGGTTCAACTTTGTCATTATAGAATTCGATAAAATTCTCTTTATCCTTACCTCTAAATGAAGCAAAATCGTTATCTTTATTAGTGGAGCAGAGCATCAGTGTTTCAAGCGCAATACTCTGATCGACTGAACTTTTCAACTGAGCAGATGTTAATCTTTTTTCAAAAAATGGAAGAGAAATAATATCAAAAATTGCATCACTAAGTTCATCTGACATGTCAGGTGTAAGCTTCTGCGAAGTATTCAGAGGCTTTCCTGAATTAAGTCTTCGGAACATTTCTCTTACGTCTTTATCAGTATATTCTGTAATTTCATACATCGTAATAGCAGAACTATCTAACTCGTCCTTTACAACTTGGTCAAGTTTGCTAAATTTCAACCCTGCAATATTATATTCAGTTCCTTCAATTATAACTGGTTCTGCTTTTTTAGATATTGCAAACTCATCATTATAGAATCCTTTTAACGTGCTTAATCGCTGTACACCATCAATTACATATTGAACTCCATCTTCAGAAATGGTATAAACTGGTGGCACAATATATCCTCTTAAAAGAGAGTCAATAAGCAATGATTTGTTTGGATTAGACCAAACAGATTCTCTTCTCTGTAATTTGTGTTTTAATACAATTTTCTCTCGTTTCATTTTACCTATCAATGGTTTAACTGGACAATTTTCTCTTGAAACTTTCATCGTGTTACCTCCTTCAAAAAAATTGAAAATTTTTATTATTTTGAAGATAACACAAATGAATTTTTTTGTAAAGATTTTTGGAAAATTTTAATTATTTTTCGTATTACATAAATCGACAAAACCTATGTTCTAGATTTATGAAATTGGAAGTATATGGTAATATAATACCAAGCAAACTGCGACTGTATTACCACATTGCAGCCCATTGTCACGGCAAATGCTTGGTATTCATACCATGTGGGAGTACCTTATGTAAGTGGTACTAGGATGAACATTTCAGTCCGTTCTGGACAAATACAAAATTCCTGAAAATGAAATATCTTACAGGAAAGGAGGGTAGAAGAGATTGTACATTGTTATATTATTGTGTGCAATCATCGGATTACTTGCGATGCGTAGATATTTTAAATCACAAGATCACGCCATTGATCAGATTGCTAATCATCCAGAATTATCCGATGAAAAAGCAGACGCTATCGCAAGAATTTCGACAAAACAACATAAAATCTTTAAGAAAGCTAGTTAATCACCATTCTCCAATTTGTATCAATATTCATCTCATTTATTTATTCTCTTTAGAGGGCAAGTCATCACGACTGTCCTCTATTTTATTTATTCTCTATTTGTTTGTAATTTGTTATAAAACCCTCAACTGAATTATAACAATTAGTTTTACAACTTTTCCCTATCCGTTACACTCAAATAGGAGAGCAGTTATACTCATGTACACATGAACACGTATCATACTTACGTTTACCTGGACTATACCATCATGAAGATTATTCTCCATGCGACTATTATCGTCTCTGAGCGTTCCTAGCATTTTTTAATGTACGACTAGGCTTCGTTGCGGATTTTCCCCAATAACACAAAATAAGATGTTACTCTTAATCCCTTTCGAGTTAAGTTTCATTTCAAAATTTCGTACTTCTTTTGAATGATAGTTTTATTTTGCTGTTGAATTCCCGATATTTGTTCACTAAATACTTTTCATTTTAAGTCGTTGTTTACGTTATCGAAAACTATATTTGTGTAAATAATATAGAACCAATAACCACCATACTCCTCGTTATTAATATAACTTGTTCCATGTTACCATGCTAGTATGGATGGGCAAGACGGTAACTATATAGATACTGGAACTATATAATGTTCACCCACGTTTTTAACGGCAATACCTGCACCAATTCCTGTTAAGAGTGTTGGGAGGATACCTATTGTGTCTACAAAATCTGTAGCACCTTTTGTTAAGTTTGTTAATAAATCTATTCCGTTCTTAATAGTTTCTGAATCAATGACTTTGAACCAGAATTCTTGTGCTCTGTTGGAGAGCTGTTGAAGTTTGCCATCTACACTATCAAGATAAGAGTTTAATTCTTGTTCTGCTGAACCTTCTGAATTTTGTGCATCTTCATACACAGACTTTAACATTTCTCCATTTTGGAGTATACTAGCTGCAATATTCGATCTATTCTTACCTGCTATAGTCTCCAATAAAAGATTAAGATTGTTTGTTCCTAGTTCTTTATCTTTTTTTACAATATCATCATATAAATCTGCTAACCCCTGCATGATCTCATATGTGCTCTTGTAATTTCCATTATCATCAAGAATATCAAAACCTTTACCATCTGCGGAAGCTGCTTTAGTAGCGTCCATAATAGTATCTCTTAGTTTTGAAACAGTTGTAATCATGCCATCTGTTTCTTCGCCTAAATCTGAAAGTTCTTGTTTTGCTTCTTCAGTGCCTACGAGTCTAAGAGAAATGGTACGAAGACCTGCTCCTACTTTTGATGGATCTTGTGTAATTGCATTGCCAGCCGTAGTGAGAGATACAGCCTCATTTAAATCGTTGTTTGCAGTAACTAATGCACTTGCAGAATCTTTCAGAGCAGTAGCTAAACCGTCTGTACTAATACTATAATTGTTTCCGATATTATTTAGGACATTTATAATATCCATTTTATCAAGATCTTTATAAGCCTGACTCATAGATACAAGAGATTCTGTTGCTTCGTCAATCCCCTCAAATTCAGATACATTAAAAAGAATATTTGCATCTTTTGCACTCTCAGCGGCTTCTGACATAGATTCACCTAAACGCATCCAATCTGCCGTGGAATTTTGTATCTGTTTTGCAGTAGTACCAACCACATTTGCTACATCAAAAGTCGTATTCTGATAATTTTTTAAGCTTTGTGTTGTTTCTTCAGATACTTTTCTCATTTCTGTAAGAGCAGTATTAAGTTCACGAACAGTAGATAGTCCATTCCTAAAAGAATTCATCATTCCGTAGAAACCAACATACATACTCAAATAACTTTGCATCTGACCAATAAATCCATAATAAGATTTTGATGCTAAAATATCGAAAAAGTTTTTTCCAGCTCTACCTGCTAATTCTTCAGCATTTTTAATTTCCATTACCTTTGTATGAATTGCTTCAAGATTAACAGTCGGATCACCAGACATTAATTGAGTAATTAATGACCTTAGTTCAATTTTTGCTTCTTTAGAATAACGTGTATTCTCTCTTAAAAGTTGATTGATTTTATCAATTTCTTTTTGTACAGAAACAGATTTCATACCTTTTTCAGAGGCAGACATATTTTTTAATGATTTTTGAGCTTCTTCTGCATTTTGAGTAAGACGTTTAAAACTATCAATCTGTTCCTGTTTAACAAACTCGCCATTAGAAATTGAACTTGATAAATTCTTTAAATCATTTAAACTAGAATTGAAAGACGAAAGTTTATCAGAAAACTCAACACTCGGATTATAGCCATTTCGAGATGCATCAGTTGAATATTTATCATAGCTATTTTGAAAACGTTTAATAACAGAATTCATATATTCAATCTGAGAATTATTTGCATTTCTCATAGCATCTTCTAATCTTGCAATAGACCTAGTAGACCCTTGTGATGCTTGGTCAAATTGCTTCATAACATTAACCCATTTTTCCCATGTGTTAACATCAGCTTTATTAGAATTAGCAATGGACGATAATGTTTTTTTTGCTTCATATGCAATATTTTTTAAACGTTCAACTTCTTGTTCTTGGTCAGCAATAACACTTGTATTTTTGCCAGTCCCTTTATCTTTTGCCTTGAGATGATTTAATTCTGTAACAGCATCCATATATTTCTGAATTGCTTTTACATTCTTGTCCCATTCATTTTTGTCAAAAGCATTATTTTCATCTTTGATTGCACCAACACTTGCGTTTGCACTATCTTTGACTTCCTTATTTGCATTTGCAAATTTCTTTTTACTATTTGCAGCCTTTTCAGCACTTTGATTAGTCTGTTCTAATGCATTATTCTCTTCTTTAATAGCAGAAGTAGAAGCATTTGTAGCAGAAGAATCAGTCTTAGGAAATGCGTCTTTCATTCCATTTGAAATATTCGTTTCAGAAGAAGTAAAAGATACCTCTTTCTGCGTTTCTGCTAATTTTTTTTCTGCTTCAGCAGTGGCAATTGCTTGGATTTCTTGTGTTTTTAATGAATCTGTATAATTATAATTCTGTTCTTGTGCTTTATATATTGCACTATCTAAAAAATATTTAGCACTTGATTCATCTTGGGCAATAATATCTTTATCATCAGATTTATTCCAGCTTTTCAGATATCTCACATTATCCAATAATTCAACATAGTGTTCTATATTAGAAATTATCTCTGGTGTTATTGGTGCTTCGCCAAGATTCTTTTTTACTTCAGCATAAGCACTGCTAAAATCTTTTAATTTTCCATCTAACGAAGCAATTTCCAAAGATAAATCCGATAAATCGCCACCGTATTTTTGATAATTTTCAAATTCTTTAATTCTCCGACTAGATAAATCAGATGAATTGAAATTATAACCTTTTTCTACATCAATAGTAACCTTTTCTAGTCTTGTCTGTGCCACACCTTTTTTTAAAGCTTCTTCATATGCTTTATAATAATTATAAGCGGCTTGAGTACCTTCTTGTGTAGCCATTGCTTTTTCATTACCATAAAACTTTTCATATGCAACAGATGCTTCCTTTAATTGATTAAAAGCTTCTGTCTTATTTTTTGTTGAAAATGATTTATTTAAAATCTCACTTGTTTTATTAAGAGATTTATTTATCTTGTCAATTTCTTTAATAGTGGAAGAGGAGTCAATAATAGATTTTCCTTTTCCTAAATTAATAATCTCATTTATCTTATTCTCTAATTTGTCAAATGTTTGTAGCTGTTCTTTTAATCCAGAATTACCAAACTCGAATGTGAATTTATCTAATTTAAGTTTCTGTAATTCCTTAATTTTATCAATTACCTTATCATCTTTTGCATCTAACTGAATTGTAATTTTCTGTTTACCAGCCTTAGAACTAATTCCGTCAAATACACCATTTGTGTCTTTTTCAAATTGTGCAAGACTGGATCTGTAATCAAAACCAATCTTGATAATATCTGAACTTGCCATAATTCACATCCTTTCTAAATTGTGCAACGTTTTCTATATTCATCCTTTAATCGTTCATGATACTTATGCATTTCTCTATACACACTGAAACTAGCAGGAATGTTATACCAACCATGATAAGTACCTTTCGGATTGTAAATAAAATCTGACATAAGATCTGAAGGTGTAATTTGATCATAGTTATCAAACATTCTTTCAGGCGTTACTTCGACACCACCATAAAAAATAGTGCCATGACTATTTTTATAAAATTTGTTATAAGACCTATACAAATTATGAGTTCTTACATATTGTTGTGGTGTGTAATCGCTATAATATAAATCAATAAATGACACATAACCATCTGTTAATCTCTGTTGAGCTTCATGTGCTAATTCAGAAGCTTTTTTCTGAGCCTGTTTTTCTAAATATTTAATAGTGTCTTTATTTAATCCCATTCATCATCACCTCCAAATTTTCACTATAATTTCATTATTTTTACACTAAAATAGGAGAGCAGTAGTAACCACTCACCATAAGAAAAGCCCTATACGATGTGACACGCATAGAGCCTATTTATAATTTCCATTCCTTGTGCTATAATTAAATTGTCTGATAGTAGATTGTGTGCAAGAGTGGCACAATTCGTTATGCATTATTATCAGATGAGAAACACAATTTCTCCACAAAGATACATGACTTGCGTCATAGAAAGGAGCATATTGATGATAGCAATTTTATTCATCATCATGCTGCTAATAGTCTTACTTCCAGTTTGGATTTATGTACGAAACCACCGTATGAAAGACATTCATGTGAAGTTAGCATTATTTAGTGGTATTGATATTAAGTGCTCTTTCTATAAGGAGTAGAAAGACACAAGGAATGAAAGGAGAACGAAGAAGTCCGTGGCAAACCAGCCACGGCTTTTTTATTTTTATGACATTTACCAAATAATCTGAAAATGCGTATCAGATTCATTCACCTTATAGCCATTTTCTTTTAGAATCTCGGTAGTTTCTTTGCTAATGAATCCATTAACCATAATTGAAAATTTTCCTTCATGAATGGCATCGTCAATACAATAATCAATTTCATCAATAGACTTTTGCAATTTTAATCGACTTTCTTCTGTGATTTTTCTAGCTTCATTTGCAGAAATCATTTTTATACCTCCATCTTCATATTTTCCCCATTTTTTATAATCAAAAAGACCAGGAGTAGTAGTGTTAAGATTTTTAACAGAACCTACTGCCTTGTTTATATTTCTAGGAATTAACTTTACTTTTTTCTTCTTTTTCTTCGACATAAAACACCTCTTGAAATTTGAATTTCTACACCTCTTTAAAATTTGCAGTAGTTTTAAGTTTATAATCGTCAAGAATCTTTCTCAAATCATCGTCAGACGAACTATCAAGTTTCTTACTAACAGCATCAACAAGTGGTGTGAGAGTGGATTCACCTAAGTCTTTAAATCTATCAACCTGTCTTTTTACGAATACATCAATAGAAGATTCAGTTGTAAGCAAGTCATTTTTCTTCATTTCGATAATTGTTCTCAGTTCTGCAATTTCCTCCTCTGGAATAATTGAATTTTCACCACCCATTAAAATGTTAAGCAGCCCAGAGGTCTTGAGTGCGTCATAATCAGTATCAAAATGTTCTTTATCAATTTCCAAATTTGTATATTCTTCAATTACAGTACGACAAAACAGTATGTACCCAATAAACGTATTTACCTTTACATTTTCAGTTAAACGAGTTTTAGTTGTTCCATCCTCTGCAATATAATTTTCATATTCAAACACAGTTCTTCTTGCAATAATATCAGCAAGTGCGTCTTTTCTTAATACAGGTACATAAGGCGTGATTTTGATTTTATCCAAACACTGTTTCTTTAATGTCTCGTTTCCTAATTTACTATATTCTGTACAAATTTCTTTTACTGTCATTTTTCTTTTCCTCCAATTAAAAAGAAGCCAAGTATAATACTTGACTTCATAATATCCGTTAATCTGCTATATGTATTTTCTATTTTGCTATTTTACATGGTAGCAATAACCATTTACAATCAGGATGTTTATGAATGTGATTGCTAACAAATTCATGTACTTCATCCAATGTTTTTCTGTTTGTATCTTCTTCTATACGATATTCAAATACATCATTATCATTAAAACAAACAACTTTAAAAAATACATTATCTCCCATAACTCGTCACTCCCTTCATATTTATTTAATACAAAATAAATCGTATAAATCCGCATTTAATGCTTTAGATAATTCTATAGCATTCGACAATAAGATATCCTTGGTATAATCATTTTCGATTTTGTCAAGATTACCTATTGATATTCCTGTTTTTTGTGACAATTGTCGCAATGTCATATTTTGTTGATTTCGATAATATGCTATTTTATTCTTCATAATAGTATGTATTATCTGCAAATTTATTTTGTATATGCATATTATAATATGAAAAATGTTTCATAGGTGAAAAAGTTTACAAATGTGATTCATTAACAAACTTCTGAATGTCATATGTATATCTAGTTCGTTTCTTTCTGCTATTTATTTGAATAGCATTGTTATTTTTCAGGTCATTAATATTAAATGACTTTTTATTTATATTCTCCATCATCTTTACGAAATCGCAGATTTCTATAAAGAATGTGTCGTTGTTTTCATTTCTAAAATTACAAATAAATCCTGCGACAAGATTATGTTCATTTGCTTCTTGCAGAGATTTAATTTGATTATCTCTAATCATTGATAATGACAGACTTGCTGATTGAGTTGATTTTAATTCGAGTAAATACAACGTCCTTGAATCATCATCAAATAGAAGATAATCACAAATATTACTACTAGTAAATCTAGTATTATTTCCATTCCCAAACGATGCCGCATTATCCCTAAAACGATAAATCCAACATGTATTTGGAACAGAATCTTTAATCGACTGTTCAAAAATCTTTCCTGGATTCTGTGCTATTTCCTTTCACTCCTTTACATAACAAAAGAGTGATCTCCAAAGAAATCACTCTTTCAAATTAAATTAACTGCAAAAATTCAGAAGCAGTGATCTTTAATCCATCATCTCCAAATTTATGTTTAGATGCATTAGTAAGACCATTTCCATATATACCAGGATACTCAACACCATTTGGATTATATCCATTAAGATACATTAATATTTCTGCGGCAGTTACCATATATTGTTTTTCACCTTTTTTAACATAATGATTTCCTAATGCTTTTTTAGAAGCACGACCAAATTTTCCATCTTCAACAAGACTGGATTTATAATCTAAATTAATAGCATGTTGCAATACTCTTGACTTCATTTTATTTGTATTTTTTCCACAAATACCATCAATTGCAATATTTACACCAGTAAATTTAACTGCTTCCTGTTGACCACGTTTAATTAAAGCATTTCCAGCTACGGCACTTGCAACAGTAGTTTTTACTGTGTTCTGAGATGTTTTAGAACCATCTGTATAAGCAACAATTACATGTTTTCCTGGGGCAACAATAATATCACCACACTCAATATATTCAGATTTACCAAGATATTTAGAAGCTTTTAATTCTTTGAATAAACCTGTATTTAAAAGTGCTTTTCCGATATTACCAGAATATACAGATGATGGAATCATAGATTTTCCATATGCTACATTTACTGCACAAGCAGCTAACTCAGAACAATCTATTTCAACAGGAGATTTAACATTTGCAACAACCCATCCTGCATTTTTAAGAGCATTATATCCTGTTGTTCTATGATTTTGACAATAGCCAAAATTATTATTAGTTGCCATTCCTTTTGCAGCCGCACCGATTCTAACCGCCTTATTTCTATTTTTACAACGGTATACTCGTGTCTGTCCAAAATTATAGATTCTTCCGCATTTTACTTCTTTACCTGTTTGATCACCAGCTTTACCACCATTAACTTTACCTAATTCATTAACAGAAGCCCATGCACACATTACAGCCATAATAATTTTCTCCCTTCATTATTTTTTTGGAATTTTATAAGTAAGAGCAGTAATAGAATCACCAATTCCTCTTGTAGTTGGGTCAGTAATTGCATTGAATAATGATACTAATGCCATGACCACAACATAAGGATTACTTACTGCCTGTACAAAAGTTTCCCATACCTTCGACCAAGTTGTTAAATCTGAAGCTTGCAATCCAAAATATGTAAGAATTGGAATTACAACAGAAATAACAATCTGTGCGATAAACAAAATATTTTCTTTATTAAAACGTACTTTCCAATTAATTTTATTCATTTTCTACTCCTCCTTAATTAGTTTAATTTCTTTAATATTTCTACATTTTTTTTGATTTTTTCACATACATAATCTAATTCTTTTTTATTTTCATTGCCAGAAAAAGTGATTCTAATACAGCTATTTATATCCTTCTTATCCATCCCAATTGATTGTAAAGTAGTAGATGATGTTAAATCTCCACTCGTACAAGCAGAACCCGTTGATACTTGAATATCTTTCATATCAAGTAATATCATAAGTGATTCGCCCTGAATTCCTTTAAAGCACACATATAAATTATGTGATAATCTGTGTTTTAAATCTGCACCAACTAGATAGCTATCTGGGATATTTTTTAAGATATATTCATAGATATAATCTCTATTTTTAGATGAGATAGAAGAGTAGTTATATTTTTCAACTGCTTTTCCAATAGATGCAATTCCGAGAACATTCTCAGTTCCTGCAAACAATCCATTATTTTGTATTCCATATATAAGAGGTTCTAATTGTATATCTGATTTCTTATATAAAACTCCAATACCTTTTAAAGCATGGATTTTATGTCCACTAAATCCTATCATATCAGCATCTAATTTTTTAACATCTATAGGAATTTGACTAATTGAACCTGTACAATCTACATAAACTTTTGCATTGTAAAAATGACATAAATCTATAATTTCTTTTACATTTTGAATTGTACCAATCTCTGAATTAGCATACTCAATTACAACTAGATATTTTTCACGAGCATTTAACAATCCTTTCAAATCTTGTATATCAATAAATCCTTGTGAATTTACTTTTAATGGATATGCCTTTTTAATATGTTCCACGCATTTAAGAATTGATTTATGACATGTTGGTTGATATAAAATAATACAATTGTTTTTTTCGTAATAACCTTTTACAGCTAAAGAGTTTGATGCTGAACCACCACTTGTAAAGATAATATCTTCTGGATTAGCATTGATAAATTTCGCTATGCTATTTCTAGCAGTAGATATAATCTGTTTTACATTTACACCTGACTGATACATAGAAGATGGATTCTGATATGTATCTAATAGAGATATAATATAATCCTTAACTTCTTGTGTTAAAGGAGTAGTCGAAGCATTATCAAGATACATGTATATTAATCCTCCTTAATTTGACTCATAATTACACCATTTCTTATATACCTCAATTGTGTCACTTCTAAGAAAAATCATTACAATAATTTTTCTGTCATTCTTAGGATTATAGCTTGGATATAAATCTATCGGATAAACGCCAGAATTAACATAAAAAGTTTGCTGATCTCTGTTGTATATCCGAACGACTTCTTTTTCACTATAATCTCTTCCATGTAAATTACTTTTAATAATCATCCTTTTATTCCTCGTATAACGTAAAAAATAGGGAACATAAAACCATTGAATAGTAATTATGTTCCCTATTAATATTTTTCAAAATCACTATTCAACATTACCATCAGTCTTTTTCTTCGACTTTTGTAACAATACCATTTTTAGTAAATTCTTCATATACTTTATTTTCTTTCTTATTTACTGTTTTCTTCAGTTGTGTTTTTATTTTCATAATAGAAGCAATAGATTTCTGATAACTTTCACCAAAGTTATTTTTTCTTGACAAATCCAACTTAGATAATTTTTCTTTTGCTTCAATATCTGTCATTCGTCCATCTTCATATGCAGAAGTTACATTATAAATGTCCTTACAATTTTCGGAACAATATGCGAAATACCAAGTTGGTTTGTTCACATCTTCTGGGTCACAGACTGGACAATAAGAAAATTTGCCATGACAAACACAACACATTCTTAAATCTTTTTTAGCCATTGATCCTCCTTATAAGAAAGGGCAGTAGTTAAACTGCCCAAATAATCTTAATTAGATATCTTCCTCTTCCTCGTCAATGTAGTAGATAGAGAAAAGCTCAGAGTCAGTAGAACAAGCATTAAGCATCATAGCTCCCTTGTAATCCATTGTCTGAGAATCACCACCCTGAAGGGCAAGAGTGAACTCTGGACTTGGCATAAATGATGGAATGTGAATAATAGCAGCTCTAAGAGTCTCTGTATCACATTTATCAACAACTAATGCCTTGAAGAACAATTCATGAGCTTTCGGGAATTTCTTACCAGAGTTAGTAATCTTAGCGCCGCTATGAATTGTCTTCTTATATTTAACGATGTACTGTGTCTCACCATCTGCTGTTGGAGGCTCCAATACGTCACTTGCGGCTACAGAACCTGGTTCTCCTGGAGTTCCAGAAGCATCTGTATGTTTAATATTAAACTCTGTTGCAGTAGCAGAAGATCCCTTTGTGTATACTTCCTTACCCATAGAACCTTTTGGAGACAGAGAATTTACAACTACAGAACCGTCAACATATCCTGTAATATCAAGAGTCTCACCTGCCTTTACAATCTGAATCATTGGCATAACAATACCCTTGTCTTCAGTTGCAATTTCTGCATCTGTAGCTGAAATAGCTTCAACAACAGCAAGGTTAAGGAATGCATTAGTTGCAGTTACTTCACCTTTCTTACCCGTATATTTTCTATATACAAGATTTCCATCCTTATCATTGATATCAGTAGAATCAGCGGTAATATCAATATTTGCTTCTGTAAGCTGAGTTAAAGCGTACAGTGGTGTACCGTTAGATTTTGCACCGTAACCAAACTGAAGTCTATCAACGATTACGTCACCTAATTTAAATGCCATAATTATTTTCCTCCTTTAAAAATTGTTTTTATGCAATAAAAATGAGCGATTATAAATCGCCCATAAAATTGATTAAGTCGTTTGGTATGTCTTTTGCCGAAACCATACCACCATAAATTCCATGTAAAGCAGCTATGCCTTGTTCATACTTTTGTATTCTTTGCACAGAATCCATAAATTGACATATATTTACTTGTTTTAAGTCTTCCAATTTGTATTTAAAACCAGGATGATTTATACAAGCAGACACAAGTGGCAAAAGAGTGGAAGAATCTTTTTTGTCATTGTTTTGTTGTGCTTTCATCCTATCTTCTTGAAGCATCCAATGTTTTGTTGTTTTACCTTTTGCTTTTTCTGTCTTTGGATGTATATTCATCATCGCTCGAATAAACTCGGCAATCTCAAGATAATCATCATCGTAAATGATTACGTTTTTCTCTCCATTAAATAATGCCAAATGATTAAATTCAGTATCATCAATGTTTTTCTTTGCTGAAGTTAATTCAAATCCATCAAAAGAAAAGTCTTTAAAAATCAATCTTAATGGTTCTTTGTCTTGTAAAATTTGATACAAAATATAAAATACTTCTATATCTTTTGTCTTATTCCAATCCTTTTTAAATGCATCATAAAGCATAACTCTTACAGATGTTGGATTATTTAAGAACGGAGACAATGATTGATAAAATCTCTGTTCTCCAATATTCAAAATATCCCCGATAGTTGGAATAGAAATAGTAATACCATTTATCTCATAATCCTCGCCAAAATACATTTTGAGTTTGTCAAAGTGATATTCTGGTTTATTATTCTGAGATTGTTTTTTTTCTGAGTCTTTTTCAGCAGCATTTTGCAGATTATCCAGTGTTTCTAATACATCCACTCAATCACCGCCTAACTCCATAATTTGTGATTGAAGTTTTTCCATCTATTGTTTTGTAAATACCGTTAGTGTCAACTACTTGGAATACAAGAGTACGAACAAGATAATTATTATCTGTTGTGGATTCTTTAGACGAAATAAGATGTGTCTGCATACCAAAGATATTAGACCAGTTGAATCGCTCCCTTATAATAGAGGCAATCAAATCATGTCGTGGAATACCTGTTAATTTATCATCTCTATCATTACCATGAACAAATATTGTAAATGTAATATTTGTATACTTTAACGTATCCTGATAACGAGGAGTTTCATCAAATGCTACCTGATAACAGATATAATGTTTTACTTCTGTCTGAGTTTCAGGAATGAATAAATAAGGACGGATATTTGAACCACTGCCAAAATATCTATCCCATTCACCTAAAGGTTCGTATTCGCCTAAATCTTCATTCCATTCCCAATTAATGTTTCCGTTTTTATCAAATAACTCCGATTCTAAATCTTTTTCATTTAGAGCATATAATAGACAAGGGTTTGACAATAAAGCTTTCTCAATTTTCTTCTTGTATTGAATATTCTCATCATCAGGATTCTTGCTATACGCACGAAGTTTTGATAATAAATCTTTCTTAGTTTCTAATTTTTCCATATAGCACCTCCTTATTCTATAAGCTCGAATGAAATAGTTTCAGATTCAATTGTTGTATTATCTTTTTCAATAGTGCATTTAACTGTCAGAATTTTTCCGATAACAGAAGCGTCACTAGGAAACTTCAATTTCTTTTGGTTGAATTCTGTACCATCTCGCCATGTAACTTTATCAGTCCAATCTTCATCACCTATACTGCAAGTCCATGTAAAGGTTGCATCAGTATATTCAGTTGTGATATCTTCGTTGGAATCGTTGAATAGATTTACTGTAAGATTTTTATAAGAGCCACCAACTTTAATTGTTGAAGTGGAAGCTGAAATTCTTGCTGTGATAGAAGATGGGGGAGTAGTTGGAGTGGATGGATCTGTTGGGGCGATTTCTGAATCGAAATAGTTCGCATACATTTCGCCTGTTTCAAGATTGACATAATCAGTATGCTCATTCCAAAATGCCGTATATATAGTAAGTTTTTGAATACCAAATGGCATTGAATTTTCAACCTTGGTTACTGTCCATACGGTAGGATGTTCTGTTAAAGCACTTACTACAACTCGCATATTTTTAGAATCTTCAGAAGTATACCAAAACTTCTCTGTAATAGAGTTCATTGGCAACCATATCTTATCCTGATTATCAGTATGTGTAAAATATCGGTCGGTGTAAGTTCCGATCGTGTAGGAATTCTGTTGTCTTAAACAACACCACATACGTCTCTTGATACGCTTATCATTAGATTTTTCAATCCATGTAAGTTCATAATTTACTGGTAAAATCAGATACTTTGGAAACTGATTTGCAGGTTCATCACGACAGACAATCCACTTATGATAAATTCCTCTATCATCTGGAACGTCCACAAAAAGCCCTATCGGAAATGTTGCCCCATAGCGTTTCCTAAAATCAACCTCATAATAATAAAGGTCATCACCTTCATTAAATCTTACAGGCTGACTTGGACGAAACATAAGATAATATTCTACTTGGTCTTTATCCATTGACTGATAAGATTTGATAATAAACTTTGCATCTATCTTTGTCTTATTGGTATTTTCATAAGTCATACCTTCAGCAAGTGAACGTGTAATTCCATGTTCATCTGTGAAGAAATCATCATGAAAATGGTCATAGATGTAACAAGTCTTTGTAGCGATGTCGTTTTCAAATGTCTGTTCCATCGCCCAATCAGATTCTTCCTTATAAATCTGACCAATCGTTTTAGCACCGTTGTTCTTGGCGTTTGCGACACGCCTAGCTGTTTGTAGACTCGGCATCGCAACCCACCTCCTCAAACATCTGCTTAATATATCCGTGAGAATCCAAGATTGCTCTACGGAATTTTTTGTAACTAAAATGGTCGCTCTTGAAATTATCCATAGCACCTTGTAAGGTTGCCATAAGAGTTACCATAAGTCCGTTATCATTAAATAAGGTTTTTGTGCCACCTAATTTAAACATAACATTCTCAAAGAAGACGAGAAATGCTTCATCATCTTCAAATATTTTCTCTTCAATTGTCTTGTCTTTATAGAGCAGTAGTTTGTGAATATCACCATGCATTGCACGAACTACTTCATTGATTTGCTTGTCTGTGAAGTCACCATATATGTATTGCATATTAGGACTCCGTTGACGAATATGGTTTAAAAGCAAAACCATAATCACGAATAAGTTTCTGCTGTTCAATTTTCATTTCTTTCAGCAATGCCTTATTCAATAAATAATCATCTTTCAATTTTTTTTCTTCTTTTCCACCGAAAAACCTCACAGTATTTTCCAATGATTTAACTTTTGGTTCAAGCCATTTTATAGCCATACCTTTACTAAATAATTCAATAACAAATTCTTCATCAGAATATTCATCAACAGAAGTTATTAGTTCAAATTCAAGCTGCTGAATTTCATCATCAAGTTTTAAAGTGGAAAATAATCTACGAATAAATGGACCAGAAATAGCAGAATGTAATCGTCCTGCTAATATTTCATACAAATCAGACTCTTCTAAAGACAATTCTTTGACATCATCAATTAATCCAAAGTATCTGTCAAATACTTTTTCGTAGGAGATATTCATATAACACCTCCAATATATTACTCAGCAAGTAACTTCAAATCAGTACCACATTCCTCATCAATAATCTTGATTTTATTCATACTGTCAAAAGTTCCTTCTGAAATCATTTCAGAAACCATAGTTGCAATTGTACTCTTGAAACCAGATGGAAGTTTTCTAAACTCTTCACTAAAACGCATAGTAGGAAGATTGATAAGATTTATTAAATCCTCTCTATCATATAAACCATCATATATTTTTTTAACTTCCTGCCAATGTACATTTTCAAGCAACTCTTCATCCTCAATAATGATATAAGGTGCAAATAAAGACTTCTTACGAACAAGTAAAGCTGAGAGTAAGTCCTGATACTCAATATATCTGAAATCACCCATGTTACTAAACTCATATGTAATCTTTGTCTTATCACCAGTAAATAGAAGAGTACCTGCGTACATAGAGCGACATGGAATTAAATCATCTGGTTCATACTTCTTAGGTTTCTTAACCTCTGCAACTGTTTCCTTTACTGTATCTTTTTCAACCTTTGCATCTTCTACCTTTGTTTTTGTGGCAGAAGTAGTTGTAGCTTTCTTCTGATAAGCCATTTATATTTTCTCCTTTCACTCAATTCAAAAAGGACTGCATATCATTTAGATATACAGTCCCAATATTTCTATGGATTACGCACCGATTGTCCAAGTACCAAATCTTGTGTTAGTCATAGTCTTGATACCAAAACGAGACTTGAACTCGTACTCTTTTGTATCATCGGCATTATCACCAGCCTCAGATACTTCCTTAGTCTCATCCATTCCCTCATAGTACATCTTAACAAACTTGTCGATGTTAGATGGAAGAATAAGAAGCTTTGTATCATCTTCAAGATAATGTTCTACGTCATTCTCCTTAAATGCCTGTGGAAGCTCGATAATCTGAGTACCCTCAAATGTACCAATTCTACCAGTGTTATAAACATCGTTCTTTGCAGCTTCAGAAGCCCACTGAATATCTCCAAGGTTCTTTAATCCTGCAAGAGCAACCTTTGTACCAACGATAGTAGCAACACCACCTGTAGCAAGCTGAACATCAGAAATAAGCTTTACAAACTTATCATGGTTAGCTGCATTTAACTCACCACGGATATTCCACTTAGCAGGAACAGGAAGAGAAGTACCAGCACTCATAACAGCTTCATGAAGAAGAGTATTGATTAATCTTGTGAAAGCTTCTGCAATCTTATTGATTAACTCACTCCAATCCTCAACGCCCTGAAGGAATCTTGACATTTCCATGTAAACCTTTGCGCCATAAGACTTAACAGTTACACCGAATTCCTTACCAGCACCAAGTCTCTGTCTCTCAATGCTGTGATGACCATCAGCAATCTCAGCAACAGTGATAATGCAAGGATCTTTTGTATAGAACTTATTTGTCTGTCCAAGAGCAAGAGTCTTAACCTCTACATACTTCTGGAATACAGGTGAGCTTGTCCAACCAGATACAAGAGTATCTTCAACAGTCTCCTCGATAACCTCGAATACGGCTTCTCTTACAGACTGTTTCTTAAATGCCTTTCTTACCTCATTAGGAGTCGGAGTCTCAGAAAGACCTGCCATCTCGATAATTGTCTTACGAATCTTATCATTTGCTTCTTCGATAGAATACTGCTTTACAGTACCTTTTGCTGTGTCAACACACAGACGAGAGAAGTTCTTATATTTTGTCTCATCAAACTTTTCAACGATTACATCGCTCATTTCATTAAATCTTAATCTCTGCATAGTATATTAATCCTCCTTTCTACCGAATTACGCATATACCTGGGCATTCTTATCTACCCAAATACGATAATTTCCATTTGCAGCAACTTCGTAGATATGTCCCACAAAACCATACTCAGTCATACTTGGTTTCTCACCAGTTGTAAGCTTGAAGTCTGTACCATCTACGAATACATATTTTCCAACAGCTAATTCTGCATCAGAATTGAAAGCTTCTGTAGAAAGTGTGAATCTATCAGTGTCCTGAATCTCGTAAGCTCTCATAACTTCACCCTTACCGTTGTAGAAGTTAGATTCCTCCTGCATCTTTGTTGTATATTCCTCATAAATCTTTGGAGCAGTTAAAATGAGAACAATTTTGTCTCCCTTTGCAGGAACTTTTGCTTCAAACACATCTGCTTTCTTTCTGTCACCAATTACAGCAACAGAACCATTGTCAATATCCTTAGACTCATTTACTAAGTTGTAGTGATGACCAACTTTTGTAGCCTTAAGTAAAGTTGACTCAGCAACACCGTGCTTAGTATATGAAATGAAATTACTAGCCATAGTTTTATTTCCTCCTTAAAATTTCTAATTTTTGTGCAATAAAAAACACCTATGGATTTTCCATAAGTGCTAATTCATAAAGTTATTTAGTTTTTGATTTAATCAAACAGATCACCATATGGTTTATATGTATCTTCCGTTTCTTTTTCTGCATTAAACGCAACTCTGCTCACATGTTTCTTCTGTGGTGTTTCACCTGCAAAAGAGAATGTCTTATTCTTTTTAACAAGTTTTCCAAGGGTAGCATCAGCCTTCTCAGATAACTCTTCCTTAGAATATTTGTTTACAGAATCCTCAGACATAAGTGCTTTGAACTCATCTGTATCAAGATATTCTGAATATGCTTCGTCATCAAATACAGTCATCTTGTCTGCAAATACTTCAGCAGATTTATATGTGTTTAATTCCTCTACAACAGAAGAGTAGTTGGAACGCATATCATTAAGAGAAGCATCTTCTTCGTCAGTTACCCATACAGAGTGAACAGCAACTCTATCGCCTACTAATGAGAAATTGTCTCCATCTCTATTGAATGACTGTCTGTAATATTTTCCATTCCAATAATCAGACATAATAAGAGTATTATCTTCATAAACAGTTACGCCATAATAAGCATTATCTGCTTCTCCATACATCTGATTAACAAGATTGTAAAGAGACATAGTAATCTCATCTAATGATAAAGAAAACTCTTTTACAGAACCGTCAGACATTGTTACAGAATATTTTTCTGGATTCACAGATTCATTCTCTGTTGCGTTTGTATCTGTAGTCTCGGTTTCATCCTGTGTATTTTCAACTGGATTTTCTTCAGCATTTTCAGTTGTTTCTTCGGAGGTTTCATCGACTGTTTCCTCAGATTCATTCTCTGTTACAGTTACTTCCTCCTCAGTGGTTTCTTCTGTTTCAGTCACCTCTACAGTTTCAGTAACTTCCTCTTCAAATTTTTCCTTTTCCACTTCGATTGTTTCCTCCTTTCCACTAATATCATTTTTATTATTGAAACAAGCAGACTCAAGTTTTTCGAGTCGTTCTTGTAAATCAATTAAAGTAGAATCATAGTCTGAAAATAGACTATTATTTTTTGCATTAAAATCAGCAATATCTAACCTTGCATTGAGCATTCCTTCACCAATATCTTTTTTTGTGTCTGGATCTTTGCCAAGCAATGTTGCACCCATAATAACAACGTCAGTTAGTTCAAGAACTTTATTTTTCCCAGAATATTCCATCTCATTAACAGCAAGTTCTACGCTAATCTTTGTTCCATTTTTTCTTTCTATAATTGAAGCTGCATCTGTATAATCAACTGGAATAGCACAATATCCATATAAAAAGTTGTGTCCAGTTTCTTCTTCAACTTCAAAGAATGGTTTATCAGATGTAAAACAGCCAACCTGTTTTTCGATGTAATTTACTGAGCCATCATCGTTTAATTCCATATCATGTGAAGTGAAATCTTTTAATGTTTCACCAGTTTCTTCATCTTCATATTCCATAAAATTCGCCAATACAGGCTTGTATGCTAATGTTTTTGAAGCTTTCTTCAATGCTTCATCTGTTACGCTAGAATGATTTCTATTTTCGCCAGAATGCATTAACTTGACTTTGCAAAATAGAAGTGATTCATCTTTATAATCAGCGTTTTTATCTACTTCAAATTCAGCAGGTACTTGTACAAAAATTTGATGTCCTGATTTTTCTGCGCTAAAATGCGTTGAACGCTTATATCTATTTGAATAAAAATCATAAAGATCTTCTAAAAATAATAAGCGTTTATTATGATTTGACATTTAATTATTCATCCTCCTTTCCTTAAAAATGAGTATAATAATACCTCATCCATAAAGATGAGGTCATTAGGCGATTATTTTTGTTTTATCTGGTTGTTCTGGATCGTCTGCATAAAACCAATAATAGTTTTTGTACAACTTATGTTGTGGAGAGGACAATGTTCTATACAATGAACTACTCACCACATCTAAGTTATCATCTAATAATTCTTGTTGAGAATGATAGTATTTTATAAAATTATTTTCTTCATCATATTTTGCCACAACATAACTTTTATTTCTCCTTTTCTTTCTTCCTTGATTTTTAAATGATAAATATTTTGATAAAGGATTTTCTGTTAAACTGTCGCTCCATAGATAGCCATATGCACAAGCATCTGTTTTTAGATGATAATTTATTACCGAATTTTTATTATTTGTAATATTCACACTCAATAAAGCATCTGTCATTGAAGGATAACTTTCTATAAAAACACCTTCTAAAGAAAATTTATAAATTGGATGTAATCTATGTTCTATTGGTGAATAATTTCCACCTTTTAAAATATTATATCCATTTGGTGTTAATGAATTGTATTTTTTAATATATATTTTTTCGAGTTCATTTAATTTTTCCAATAACAACTTTTCTGTCTTTTGTTCTACTAAAATAACCTTTTCTATATGGAAATAATCTTTGCCATATTTTTCAATTGCTTTATGTAAAATTGAATGATCTTCTTTATGTCTAGTTTTTGACAAATGTTGATAAAATCTCGTTTCCAAATCTCTTTTTGTTTGTCCAATATAAATCTTGTCATTTATATCATTTATGATTTTATATATGTATCCTTCATACATACCAGTTTCTTTATTAAAACTCATTTAATACCTCCAATCAAAATGGAGGCAGAGATGGGAGAGCATAAACCATCCCATATAACTCTTTACCAGATTATCCATCTGACCTCATAGATATATTCTCTGTTTATGTTGTAATTCTTGGCATAAATAAAACCACTCGAAATAGGAGAGTGGCTAAATGTTCAGCATATTACTATACTGAATCTTTGATTTATCTATATCATCTGAAAACATCAATTTATCAGTATTCAGAAAAGTATAAATACCATTTTGTTCATCAATTTTCTGAAAACCAAGATTTATCATCTTAGAAGCTGTTTCAGGATCTGATGTCTTTATAAAATTTTGTTCCATCCTTTTACTCCTTATTGTCCTGCTTGTGTTCCTTCATCTTTTTCACCGTCTCTAGTAGCAAGTCCCTCATCTGAAAGATCATCATCATTCTTAGTCTGACCACCACCTTGTTTGTTGCTTTGTGTATAAGAAGAAGAAAGTGGCGTAAAATATTCTAACAATCCTAATGATTTCACCATAAAAGCATTATTTATTACTCTTAAAGGAGAAGATCCATCAAGCGTTGCATAATCCATAGTATCAATACCTAATGTAGCTTTGTCTTTTTTATGTGACATTTTCGAATCAAGGTCAAATACAGATACATAATGAAAATAAAATTCAAAATCCTCTGTGATATTTAATTTGACATATCTCTGAATGTTTGCTTCAATTCTTTTTAATAATTCCATAGGGAGCGTCATATCAACTGTAATAGAATGTTTAAGACCAACAGAACCTGATTTTTGACCATTGAATATCATTTCTGATATACCAAGAGAAGAGAATAAGTTTTTGATTGCCTGTGAATATACATTAGTATCATCAACCTGATTTTTATTACCAAACTCAATCTTTTCGACTTCACATGGAGTCCATGCTGAACCAACAAGACTTGGTAATACTTCATCAATCGCAGCTTGAGTAGCCTGTACAATCTCAAGGTCTACGGCAAAATCATTTACTTCGCCTGAGTTTTCATTCATAGGGATTTTTGATAAGAGAAGAACATAATTTTCAAGTTCTGTTTTAGAACGAATAAGAGCTTCGTAATCAAGCAAATCTAAGAGAGATACGAATACAGGTAGGAAGTAGGGTAGTGGTACAACTGGATCATCACCACATATAATACAGATAGTTTTTTCTGGTGGTAATTCAAACCATTTATAATCATTACCTTTTGATTTATATGTTTCGTAGCCTTCTACAAAAACATCATCCCATAAGCCTTCTTCTGAATCTGTTTCACTACCAGTACCATATAAGAAATCCTTATTGTTACCAGAATCAAAATAGGAAGCATCGAATTTTACAATCCATGTATCTTTTTCTGCACGAGAACCGATTTTATAGTATTTTGGATCAAGTGGATGTATAAAAAACGAATCTCCATCATCATAGCAAAATCCACAATAGATACCATCTCGCAAACAAGTGGCAATCATTTGTGAACCCATTTCTTTTAAATCCATATTCTCTAATCGAGTACAAAGTTCTTGATACCCTTTAATATATTCAGATGCATCCTGTGGTGGATTTGCCCAATCGGGAGTATTGTAAGATACGTTATAACTAAAGATAGGAGTGTAAGCATAATATTCTATAATCTTTTTATAGTTATGACTGATACGATATAAGAAAGCAGATATATCACGAAGATTGTCAATATTGGCAAGAGGACTTTTTATGTATGATTGAAGTTTCTCTTTTGTGTATTGAGTATATGTCTTCGATGTACCTTTGGATATATTCTGCTGTAAGATACGTTGTAATTCCTGAAAGTTAATCATCTGTGCATACTTCTGAGTAGAAGTGGTCAGCTCATTTTTACGAGTTGGCGATGGTTCTGTCTGTACTGATTTCTTTGCAGAATTATTTGTTTTCTGTGTTGCCATTTATATTTCTGATTTCCTCCTTTCCTTAGTTATAGAATCCCCATTTTTTAGGGCGTTTTGAGACACCGACCATTTTGGTGATGTCAAAGTTGTTTGGTTTTTTCTTTTGCCTTACCATATCTTGACTTCTTAACTCAAAAAGGGCGTGAGCCATAAGACACATACAATACGATCTATCATCGTGGAGAATATTTTCAAAACCAGGTGCTAAATCATATCTAATATTTCCATTAGATGATTTATACTTATACATATGAGTAAGCTCTTCTTTCATGGCATCCAATTGTTTTAAACCAATTTCTTCCTCAAGACTTAATTTGTAATTAGTTTCTACAACTTCACCATTTTCTTCTGACAACATAGTTAAATTACCATGATAATCATATTCGGCAGTAAAACTAATCAAATCCTGATCAATCATTTCACATAATTGTGAATACATAATAGATTTATATTTTGAGGGTTCTCTCATACGAATAAGATCTATTGCGTCGGGATATCTTTTTACATAAGGAATTGCATAATCATAATTCGCATCAATTAAACCACGGTGCTCATAATCTTTTTCATTTTTATGTTTATCCTCGTAAAAATTATCAAACAATAGGTCACATATCTGAGTCGCTCCACCTCCAGAACCTGCATCAATGTATATACCATAAATATTTTTATAATCTGGCACACCATATCCGTTATAGCGAACTATAATATCTTGCAACATCCTAACTTGTTCAGGAGTTGTAAGTGGTTTTTTAGTTTCCTTATCAATAAGATTAATACCGTTTACAACGTCTAATAGCCATCCACGTTTATCATCTCTATGTAACTTTCCGATAAGAACAAAGCTGTTATCCCTCTTTTTGGCGGGGTCGAAGCTCAAAATCATAAGAGAATTATCATCATTGACAAGCATAGGTGGTCTGACAACACTGTTTCTAAGAACTTGTGACTTCTTAACGGCAATATCATCACCAAGGTCAGAGTCAAATTTATTCATATACTCACGAGTAGCCTTAGTTGGATTCATTTTCATTTCAGAATCAATTTTTGTTTGTGTAAGAAGTGGAACAGGATAAACCTTTCCGTTATATGTAGCATGAAGAATTACTTCACAATCAATATCTGCACAGAAATAATTTTTATCACCTGCCATTGAGTGCATAGCAGCTTCTTTATATCTTTTATAAAATACATCATCCATAGAACCCGCTGAACTTGCACATACAACTTGGTTTGGGAAATTTGGTGGAAGCAATGTTACATCAACATCACCACCAAGAGCGAAGTCACTATTTTGAGTGACAAATGGAAGAGTGGCAGCGAACATATCTTCTGATACATACGATGCCTCATCATAGAAATTAAGTCGGCTTCTTCGACCACGAGATCCATCAAAATTTGAATTAACTGTAGCAAGAGAGCTGCCTGAATAAAGCTTAAAGGAGTAAGAAGCTGGATCATGCCGAAATCCTTCACTATTAGCACTTTTTACTAATTCATTCAAGAAAACATCAGTTAATCCAGTAAAAGAAGCTATCTCTTTTTTAGCAATAGATTCTATTTTTTTCATCATACCTATACTTTGTGAGCCTGTCGAACTCAAAATATACCCTTCAAATTTGGGCAGTAGCATTGTTTTAGCCATCAGGAATGGACTACCAAGGGTAGTTTTTCCTGCGTTTCGGCTCATACACCAAACAACATTTGGTGTTATCCATGACATCATAAATACATATTTTTGATAGTCGAGAAATTCTATTCCGAAAAATCTTTCACAAAATTTTACTGGATTACGTCTTCCCCATTGAATTATTTCAGCAAATTTCTTTAAGCCTTCTAGTTTCAATTCAGACATATCATAATAAGTAGGTTTTTTAAAAAAGGTAAAATTTTTTGGAGTGAATTCTTTAATAGAATCACCCATTAGAATAATCTGATCATCAGTCATCCTCAATCACTTGTCCTTTCTCGTCTATTAAACCCTTTTCAAATAAAAAGTCTTTTAAATCCTTATTTTCTTTTTTTAGTAACCTACTAAATTCAACTGCATTATCTCTTTCTTTTTGAAGATTAAATAACAGTCCTTTTTGATGTATAACTTCTTTCTCCCAATCGTTTTCATCGGGATTAAGCTGTTTTAATTGATTTTGATGGTTTCGTGTCATAATATCTTCAATAGCCATATTTGTTTCATAATCAAAGGTATTAACCTCTGAACCATCTAAATCCATTTCTTGTAATTCTTTTATAATGCCAGTAAGAGTACCAGCACCTTTGCTTTTTCTATTATTGTTATTTTCAGATATACCATTGTCCTTTGCTAATGCAAGGGCAGAAGATATCATTTTTTGTTTTGTTTCTGCAAGGGATTTAATCGTTGATATGACACCTGGATTACTGCCAAGCTGTTTTTTATATTGAGAAATGGTATCATTTATTGTTTTTACATCTTTGAAACTCTGTACAATTTCAATAACCGCCTCAAGCTTTAATCCATCATCTTTTACTGACTCATCAAAATATCCAACAAGTTTTGAATATAGAATAGGTTGTTCTGATATTGGCTCATTTTCAAAAGGATCATATCCTAAAAATCTAAGAACTGTACGTTTATTTTTTTTGTACATTTCTATAACATCTTCAGATAATTCGTCCTCTTTATTTTCTTGTGTGTTTTCTTCATCTTTGTAAACTATTTTTTCTTTAAACATGTCGGAATCCATGTATCCCATACCAACATAATTTTTCATACTGATGTTTTTTATGTATGAAGTCCAGACATTCTCTTTTCCTTTGCCTGTAACCATATTTTCAGATTCTTGAATACTTGCATTCCATACAGTTTCGAGAAAAGGTTTATTAAGATAATATAATGTTTTCTGTATACTCTCTTTTGTTGGTTCATGTTCTTCACCTCGTTCATCAACTCGTAATGCAATTTTACGAGCGCAATCACGGCAAATTCTTGAAAAACTTTTTCCACCAAGCAGAGGATCTGTATCATAATAAAATTTTGTTTCTATATCCTTGTGTTTATCACACATAGGACAGTGTGCAGTGCCTGCATATTTATCAAGTTTATACTGCAATTCTTCAACTTTTTCCCTAGCTTCAGCAGCCGTTAATTTAACTGGTTGCGGAGTTTTCTTGCTTGTAGCCAATTAACAGCCACCTCCTTTTATTCCAATAAAATAGAAGAGTGTTAAGCAGCACACTCTTCTAAATTTGATAAATATTCTGTTATAATCTTTTTAATATTTTTCTTTTCCCAGTACGGTATTCTCAATAATGGGATATTATTTTTCTTACAATATTCGTTCTTAATATTATCTCGCCTTTGAGTATCGTTAAGTTTTTCTTGAACTTCTTCATCACTCATATGACCAAATTTAACTGGCATGTAATGTTGCTCGCCATCATATTCGATTAAACAAAGTAACTTTCCATCTTTTTTAACACCAAAATCAAACTTTAATAATCCAACATCAACACAATCTGAAAAATTTATTTGTGGAACATATTCATATTTTAACTTTTGGAGAATTTTTCCGATTTTCATTTCATTTTTAGATGACACACATCCACAACTGATTGTATGTCCAGATTTTAAATTACCAGAAGTGACAATTACTTTAGTACCGCAATCACATAAACAATTCCATTGAACAGAATATCCACCATTGGGATGTGGTAAATTTTCTGCTCTATCAATAACAGTAAGTTTGCCAAATCTCTGTCCACTTAAATCCTCGAAGAAACGTTCAGATGCTTTTTCTCTGAATAGACACCCACATGATTGAGTTGAACCATTTCTTAAATTAGCTTGAGAAACTACTGTCTTGTTTCCGCATTCACACAAACACTCCCATTGGGTATTTTGAAATCCATTTGGAGATATGTAATGTTCAGCCTGACCTAATACAGTCAATCTTCCATATTTATGACCAGTTAAATCTATTAAACATCGTTCTGATGTTTGTTTTCTTCTCACACAACCACAATTCTGTGTATGCCCAGAAGTTAAATTGCAAGTAGGAACAATGTGTTCGTTGCCACAATCACATTTACACAACCAATAGACTCCTTCTTTTTTCAAGTGTTCTGGTTTAGGAACTCTTTTTAATACAGTTGTTATACCAAATCGTTTTCCTGTTAAGTCTGTAAAATTTGGTGGTAATGGTTTCTTTACACATTTACCACAATTAGTCTTTCGTAAATCTCTTAATCTACGACCTTCAACAATAACTTCATTGCCACAGTCACATTTACAATTCCAATAAATTTTTCCATTTGTTCTTTTATTTATTGAAATTGCAGTCAGTTTACCAAACTTTTGATTAGTTAAATCAATAAATTTCATATATTCTTTTCTCGCTTTCCACTCGCAAAATCAATTAAAATAGAGTGAGAGAGTAGTGCGAGTATCTACTGTACCTAAGATGATCAGTCAAGGATTTCTCACTCCATTAAGCAGTCACGTTCCACCGACAGAACATCAAACGCCAACCGTTTATGACCATATATTTATTCTCTTTTTTTACATAACAAAAAGAGTCGTATTTCTACGACTCTTAATAATCATGTGTCTTTACCTAACAAGAGGACTTGTTTCAATACCATGTTTATAAAGCAAGTCTGAAACAAATTTTGATGAACCATAATTACATGCATAAATTTTATAATTTTTATAACACTTAATTAAATCAATAAATTTTTTCTCCTCATGTTTTAGATCGTATACATACATTCTTCCATCTACATATACCAATGTCTCATCTCGACCATAGTCAATATAAATAACTGGTTCACATACAAACCAACTCTTTTTATTTCTAATTTCGCCAGAATAATTCTGTTCCCAAACAGCAATTTCTTTATGATTATCTGTTTCATATTCAGAATATTCTAAATGCCAATCATATTCCTTAATCAAAGACAGTGTATCTTTTAAAAGTCGAAGAGTATCAATTGTCATTTTGTTTCTATATGCACAATTATCTGGATCGGCTTCTACACTCACATATCTGTTGTATCTCTCAGTGAGAGCCTTTGCATCTTTAATTAAAGTTTCAACAGTTTCATCAAAAATATTTTTTGTCATAAATTTTCCTCCAAGCGGTAAGTCGCAACCTATTGTTTATTAGTACGATTTGGTACTTAACGCCGTGTTAGGGATTCGAACCCCAAAGACTTTTACATCCAGACTGTTTTCAAGACAGCACCCTCGACCAATCGGACACACGGCAAATATAATAACAGTAGAGTTGCTATTATACTTGAAATTACTTTTGTCTCTACATTGTATAATTTCATACGGACTTTCTACCGCTTACGGCAAACCTTTTACTAGATTAATTGCCGTAAATTCAGCGTAGTATATAGGACTCGAACCTATGCACCGAATAAACGATGACCTCTGATTAGCAATCAGATGCAATACCAACTCTGCCAATACTACATAATAAAAAGAGCCATCCAAAATCACTTGAAACAGCTCTTTCTTCAAAATATTTACCAATCAGTCGCCAAACTGATTATAGCTGTATAGGGCGGTAGTAAGTGGTGAACTTACACACCTAAGTTTTGTATGCATCCAAAAAATAGGTTTTCACATCAGGTTTACCGCACGTAATCTGGATAACAGAACTCGAACCTGCAACGTCTAGTTCCCAAAACTAGCGGACTACCAAATTGTCCTATATCCAGTTAATAGGGTGGAATAGTACCACCCATTATTTTTACAGAGTATATTCTGTAGTTCCTTCAAAAGTATTATTCAATGCACGAATTTCAGCCAACTTCTCAGTAACAGCCTCTTTAACTTTTGTAGCGAATAATACACACTGAGCCTGTGCATATAGTTCTTTCTTATCAAGAACAGTATTCAATACTGTATCAGGATATTTTGTTACATCTCTTTCAAAATGAAATACTAAGTCTTCATTGATAAGTTTTCTTTCATTTGTTACATCAGTAATCTCCAGTTCAATAATAGTAGAATCATCTTTTGGATCAGTTGTTACTTCTGGAACACCATTATTAAGCTTGATATTTCCCTTGAATTGTATCTTACTATATTCGATATACTTATTGTAATTCGCAAGTAATTCTTTTTCCTGCTCACTTGTCAAATCGGCAGTACCAAGACTTGTAACAGTAATATCTACACTTGCGATGTCATTTTCTACATTAAATTTCTGATCTAATTTCATGAATTTGTACCCTCACTTTCATTTGTAATTATCTGATTATAAGCATCTTTAAATGCAATTACTAAATCTCGTAAAGTTGTTTTATCAATCGTGCAATCGAGATTACTCATATCAATATTTGGATTTGATACAGTAAACTCTAATTCACTGCCATTTGGTGCAAATAAAACTTCTACAGATTCATTAAGCAGAAGTGTAATAGAATCAATTTTATTTCCATTATTCGATGTTACTCGTTTTACTTGACCAACTTTTAATCTATCGTTTTCAATAGATAATCTACTTGCCATATAATTTTATCCTTTCTTTTATTTTTCGTTTTCCTTTTAATCTAACTGAGGTAGTAGGATTCGAACCTACGAATACAGGAGTCAAATTCCTGTGCCTTACCACTTGGCGATACCCCAATAACAAGGAGAGGAGCGACCTCCCCATATTATATGTAGATTGGTAAGATCTACTGCCGATTGATTACCAGCCAACCGACAAAGAGAATGTTGAAAATTCTCTGATATGTTATTGTTTATTCTCCTAATATTTCAGTCTTCGGAGCAAAGACCTCACGATAAGGTTTTACTTCTCTTATCCGACTATTTTTTTGCAGGTGCTTTTCTTTCGCCGTTTTTCGCTACACTGCTTTAGGGTTAAGCATACCTTTGAATACTCAAATAAACACTGATAGCAGTACAGCATTTATTGTCATCATATACTTACAACTCATGGATGTAAGGGCGTATCACTTATCTTGCGTTGGTGATACTATTAAGGTTCTCATTAACGCAGAGAAGCACGAACACCATTCCATTCATAGGTTGGAAGAAACCGATTATCCGTGGTGTTGGTAGGATAAGATTGCCGACTTCAAGATTCCTTACTCTGTCTTATTTGTTTATTTGGCGAAATACATCGTGTCGGCTATTCCTCGTTTCAACGTCTTTGGTAGAGGTACACCAAACTTCATCGTTCTACACTTAACGGTGGTGGCAACCGTATTTGTTAATCGTCTACTAAGGTAAGACTTCTCCATAACACCGCCAATGAGCAGTAGCAGTGGGAAGTTTTAGACCATTCCAAGGTGAAATATTTCTGCAAACCGACCATTATATTTATGTCGCATATCGGTTAGCGACAGCTCACTTGTAAAAATCTGTCAACGGATTGACAGACCGCCCTCACTTCTTTTGGATGTGAGCAGCTTGTTGTATTTTATTATTCTCCAAACACTTGTTGCATGTCCTTGTTTCTGCTATAATATTCTTGTCCCTATACGGACTAAGGAGGAATTGCCCATGAAAGCAGTTTTGAATCTGTCCCGTCCAACTGAAATAAGCAGCTAAAAGGACATGTAATAAAGCGGAATCGAAACCGCTTAAAGTGTGTATCCGTGTTAAGAAAGATCAAGTTGGTAACTTGCTTTGTTACATAATAGGCGTAGTAACAATGCCACAACGGAGGTTGGAAAATAAATTCGACATGGGACGACCTCACCAATCGTCTCATTTGAAGTATATGTTTGAGGATTTATCAAGGGTTAGATGAAAGCTTCGTCAGGAAATTATAACTCTGATAACGATTTCTGCTCAACCTTTTTAATTTCTCCGTCTGCAAAATACTTCTCAAATTGTTCATCTGCTGAAATATCTTTGTAGATCTGTACCATTGATATATCAGACCATCCAATAAGCATTTGAATAACATCATCGGGAAGTCCACTACGTGAGCATGAGGTCGTAAAAAAGTGCCTTAAACTGTGAAAATAGAAGTCAATTCCTAATGTACTGCTAAATGTACCAGCCCAACTATCCAATGTAGCTGAATCCATAGGTTCATCAATATACTTACCACTGACTTTCTTAGGAAATAACCATTCTGATTCAATTCCATTTTCTTTTCGATAATTCATCCATAAATCAAAATATGGCTTAAATGGTTTTGCTAATGTATAAACAGTAAGCATTTTACCATGGCTACCTCTACCTTTTGTTTTAATTTGTTCAGGAGTTTTATATAATGAACCATATATAATATTCTCGTCATTAAAATAAAATACTTTAAATCTTGGTAATTCACTTTTTCTTCTGCCACTAAAAGCCGCCAATGCAATAGCACAGGCTTTATCATATCTTTTATTTTCTACACAATAGTCAAGTATTTTCTGAACTTCCTTATCCTCTAATACAGTCTTAGTAAAGACCTTTTCGTTAGTAGGATTTTCAATTTTACGAATTATTGGTCGAAATCCTTCATATTCATCGTCCAACATATTCTCAATATAATTTGAGAGTGATGAAAGAGTAGATTTTACTCTTCGCATTCTAGCTGGTGACCATTTATATTCTGTCAAACAATAACTTTGATATTTTGAAATGTCACGCTTTGACAAATCAATAAAGAATTTGTTATTACAGTGCTGCAACAGATATACCCAAAAGATATTAAGATCATGTGCATATGCCTCGATTGTATTAGGTGATCTATCTACTGAGCGTAAATAATCTAAGAAATCTTTACCTAATTCAATATTTTCTGAATTACACTGTTTTAACAGTTCATCTGTAACTATATTATTATGTTGTACCTTTCTTCCCAATACAATCACTTCCTTTCAAATTAAAAAGAAGTGAGATAACAATAATAGTTACGCCACTTCTTTTAAATATTTATTCAATATATTTTTATATGTATCTTCATTCATTTCATCTTTTAATAAAATATAATATTCTAGTCCATTACTCTCAAAAATATCACGTTTTTGATATAACTTCTGTCTGTATAATTCTTTTGATTTCGATTTTATAGGAGTATTATTCCGATATGCTTCTTGATGACCTTTATTCCCTAGAATACCAGCAAGCTCAATATAGACTTTATGATTATTCAAAATAAGTAAATAATCACAGTTCATATTGCCAGTATAAGAATTATCTAATGTTTTATAAGATATATCTCTAAAATAATCTTTATTAAAGACAAATCCATTATTTCGTAGAAAACAACTAAAATCATATTCATATTTAGATACAACTTTTTCACCATCTTGGAATTTATGATTCAATCCGTTACCTGCTTGTTGCAATTCACAACCATATTCCTTAACCATATCATTGAGAGTAGTATCATCTAATTCACAATGTCTTCGGATGGTTGATATTTCTATATCAATTGTGTCCTTAAAATCTATGTACATTACCGTAGTACGACCTTCTGATTTTACTTTATCACAAACTATCTTAACAGAATTTATTACATCTTCATGTGAATGATAATTCTTGTCAAAGGGCTTAAAATAATAATCATGTTCAGGCAATTCTAATTCTTTTATCATATTAGAAAATGTTCCCCATATTCTCCAAATAACTCGTATGCCTATAGAATTATCAGTTGTATTTACTCCTTCAAAATCCCTCTGCAATAAAGGTCTTTTCAGTTCATTATATTTTTTCAATATAATTGGAATAGCTTTTTCTTTTGTCATATGAGTTTCTTCAAAATTTTTCTGTTTTTCTTCTTCGTATCCTCTTTTATATCTAAATGAATAATGCTGAATTTGATTCCATGTGGTATTGACTATTTCACCATCGTTCTTTACAAAATTAAGCCTTTCTCTTGCACATCCTGATAATGGTAATCCTGTTCCATCAATATACAAATCTATATCATTGATTTCAAAATAATGATTTATATTATCATATGTATATGGATTGTTATAAAAGAATCTATTTAATTTCTTGGCAAATTTACTTGTAGATAATACATGATGTATATTCTGGTAATATTTATATCCATTATTATCAATCATGTTGAAATAATAATCTCTGGTATTATTTTTATCAACTTTCACTTCAACATCATCATTCAACATATATAATGTCAATTCTTCATTAAATTTTATAGGAAACATATTCTTAAAATATTCAATGCGTTCCTCAGTTGGTTTCCAACGTCCCATATATTTATTTCCTCATTTCTCCTCATCCAATAAAAATAGGAGAGAAGTGCGAATGAGGTTACACTTTTCGTCAGGATCATGACTTCCTAACTATCTCTCCTTAATTCCTCCAACCAGCTATGACACCAATCAGAAGCACATATATTTGTTCTCTATTTGTCGCACGACAAATATCAAAAACTTGTTCATATCACATTACTTGAACAAGTTAAGCTGGCTCGGTAGGGATCGAACCTACGACATCCTGATTAACAGTCAGGCGTTCTACCTCTGAACTACGAGTCAATACAAAAAGAGTGCGCAGCATAAACCACACACTCTAAAAATCAAATATTAAAATCCAAAAGCCTTTAACATCTTCTGAATATCATTCTCAGTCAATTCATCACTCGTATAATAAGAATAACTTACATACGAACTTCCATCAGACTTACTCGCTGTAAATCCATGAGTATTTCCATCCTCGTCATTCGATAAATGGACATAAGTATCATCTGTACCACTCATACAAGCGCAATTATCACATTCGTCATCACAATCACCGATTGCTACTTCATAAATCTCGTCAGCTTCAATCTGTGAAATAATCTTTGAATTGCAATCATCTAAAAGATAAACAGCTTTTGCTTCTGAATAAATATAACCATTATCTCTTTTGGCAGGCTCACACCATACTTCATTATCATTTATAGATAAAATAAATTCATCTTCATAATTATCCCATGACGGATATGCAAAATCTGTAATTAAAGCAATACCATATCCAAAAGTAATAAGATTAGCCATAATTTCTTTGATGTCTTCGTATTTCCCAACAACATCAATAGAATCTAAATCATCATTTTTCTTAACTTCATCGTATTTTTCAGAAACAGTTATTACAAGATCTTCATAATCATCAAAATGTAAAATCTTCAATATTTTCACCACCAATCAATTAAGCAAAAATATTTTTCAAGCTAGATACAATTTTTACACAAGCTTCTTTGTGTTCTGGCTTAACCCATTTAGAACCTTTATTTGTACCAAGCATTACAGTACCAGTTCTTTCAGGAACAATTTTAGATTTTACTTTGCAAACACCAGGAATTGTAACTTCTCCACCTGCTTTTACTTCGTTTGCAACAACTTTTGCCTGTGCCTCTAAAATCTCTGCTAAATCTTTCTGTGGGATGTTAATAGATACTTCTTCCTGAATTCCTTTAATAAGTTCTGCTTTTGTCATAATAATTTTCTCCTTTTTTCTTCCTTAATATTTTAATTTTTATAATACAAAAAGAGGGTAGTAGCAATATAGTCTACTCCCTCGTAGCAATTTCTGGATAATTGCGAGCCTCTGATGTATGTATGTCAGTATCCTTCCTCGCTGTGTTTATTCTCCTGTAGGAATAGAGGAGATTTAACCGAAGTTATTCTCGTTTATTAATGCCAGTCGAGTTCTGGTCTATAATTTTCGGTTGTAGCTCGCCCTGTGTCATCACAAATTTGACTACATTTAATGAACCATCCCATGCACTCGTCAACCGAAGAAATTAGTAATTCATCAATATACAATTGTTCGTCAAGTATCAAAAAATAGTTGACTGGTTATGAACCTGTAGCCTCTATCTGATTGATTTCTCTTTCAGAATACTTAATTCAAAATAATTTTATATGTCTCTGTATGTCCAAATAATTTGTCAAAACCATAAACCTTGACACAAGCCTTACTTCCTTTACATAACTTATCACTATACGGATCAGAACCAACAAAAGATGGATTGATAAGAACTTCTGCATCACCAAGTATTCCCTCATGAGATGGAATTTCCTTGCCAGAATGATAGTGTCCTAAAAGCACTGTATCATAGAACTTTTTATGTAAAATACTTATGTCTTTAATAGCATTTTCAATATTTTTCAATTGATGACCATGCATAGCAATAATTTCGTTACCAGGTATATAAACTTCTATAAAGTCATTACCTTCTTTTGCTAAATGAACAGCAATTCTCTCATTATTTGCACATAAATCTTTAATGTAATTGCCCATTAAATATTCCAAATCTTCATCTGCAAGTTCTGATGCTTTGGCATTTAATACTCTAAGTTGAGTATGATTAGCAGATGGAGTATGATAATATGCAATTTTTGTATATGCAGATAATTCATTAAGCATATTTGCAATTAATCGACAGATTTCCACCGTAGCCTTTACAATTGAACTGTCGTTAATTTTCAAGTCACTAAGTCTCAAAACGCCTTGGATTAGATCACCTAACGAAACAATTGTTAATGTTGTAATATGCTTATCTTGTACAAAATGGATCAATCTGTAAGTTAAATATTCAAATCGTCTTTTTGCTTCCTCTGGTGAATATTCGTTATTGACACTGCAATAAGTAGCTCCATAATGGACATCCGCTAACCCCACTAGATAATTAATTTCGTGATGAACATTATCCTCGATTGGATGAAATTCTGGCGGTGTGAGCGATTGAACTACATTACCCACATATTCATAATACATTTCCTGACGTGCTTCAGCTCTGTCAATTCTCGATCTTTCTACATTACTTGTCTGTAATTTGATTCGTTCCTTACGAAGTTCCTGAATCTTTACATCCAGCTCACTATCAGAATTATTCTCTGTTTTATCCAATCCGATCCTATACTTTTCATATTCACTTCTCATCTTACCGCCAAATGGGGTAGAAGAGGACTTACGAATAGTGTCTGAGTTACAATTAATTCCATATTTATCCTTGATTTCTGACCAATCATAGTCATTCTCGCCATCTATTTTTGAATCAATATCTGCGATAATCTTGTCATATGTTTCAAGAGTTAGTCCATATTTTGAAAGTTCTTCTTTGAATTTTTCAATATTAAACAATCAGTCACCAACTCTCTATTCTTCATCAGACGGAACATCCAGCTCCTCATCTGTCTTTAATGCAACAGTAAAATCAATTACCTGATTCTTAAATGATGTAAGCAGATCGGCTACTTTTACTTCCTGCTCCATATCATTTTCATCAGTATATGTAATAGTAGTACAATCCTCTGAGAGTGTACCTGCCTTTACTGTCAACTTATCTGTAGTTGTTCTTGTAAATTTTAATTTACTAGCTGCCATAATTCCTTTTCCTCCATAAAATTAAAAATTCCCACCAGAACGCTTTCTGCCAGGATTATAATACATTTGTTTCGTTTTATTCTGTTTTACTTCAATATACTCACGAATCTTCCTAATATAATTTTCATCATAGCTTAAACGAATATGTGACTCCAAATAATAACATCCACAACGAGTAGGAATTTTATTTGATAGTACATTATCTATAAGCCTATATGACGGATTAAGATTTGAGAGATGAGTATGTTTTTCTGTATCTTCTTTTCTGCTAATGCGATAGCCATTTTCTGTTCTGTCAATATAAAAACCTTTATATTCAATTCGATTTTTCATAGGCAGAACCTACTTAACATATTTATCTTCGATGTAACGTTTTCTTGCAACACCTTTGGTACGATAGTAACCGACTTGTTCGCCTCTGCGGTCTACATAACCTCGTTTAGTGTTACGAATTACACCTTCGGATAATAATTTTTCAATTTCACTTTTAGAAATCTGTTTAATAATTTTCACATCCTTTGATTTATTTCCTGCTGAATAGCAGAAGTGAAGCTCTCTGACGGATTTGAACCATCGTTTACTGATTACAAATCAGCCGTACTAAACCAAACTATACGAAAAGAGCAAAATAAAAAATCCCATGCTTTCACATGAGACTTTATTTCTTTAGGCTGAGATACTTGACCTAACACGTTACCATCTATTGTGGTTGGACACAATTTATCACACAGCCGATTAGACTGTAGGTAACAACAACACCAATTTTGCGAAAATTGGCAAACTCTTACCACAAAGCATTATAGATTTCCTTTCGATACATCGTCCCTTGCGAGGTTCAAAGAGTGCAAATCTCTTACGGTTGCGTCTACTCGTATTTTCTCATATAGTACCTTGCGAGTGCTATATGTCACCATATTACAGATGAATAAGTTGTTTGTCTCTTTGCGGTCATACACACTTTTGCTTGTTCTTTAATTATTAATTGTTTACCTTTAATATAAATATGCATTATATTTTCTTCCTCAAAAGTATGTTGTAATTAATTTTTCGCATAATATGAACGATGAGGTGTACATTTGACCATCTGTACCTTTTGAGTACAGCCCAATCATCACCATTCTGTTCGTCTTGCTATCGACTTGCTTCGTTGTTCTATTCCTTGCTTTCGCATTAAGAAACGTTGCAACAATCAATATCAGCACTTTCTCTTGCGGAAATTGCACCAATAAGACAGTAATCATACCCATGTTTCCATGTTAATACAGCGCATTTCTCATTACGCCTACCAAATCAACTTATCTAAGAATTATCAAGTTTATCAGAGCTATCAAATCTACAAAGATTCATAAATAGTCATTAGCAGTTGCCCTCTGACCTTAGACTTGGTATAGATTATCTGTGTTTTCCGTCAAACTGCTATACGCAGTCGCAGTATCTTATGCAAACTAAAGACATTCCTGCTTTATCCTTATTACTAAGTTTATCTTAAGTTTTAACAACTTACGATCCGAAACCGACCGCCCTACAAAAAGTAGGATAACTCTCCCAACAAGACTCGAACTTGTGACACTCTGATTAACAGTCAGATGCTCTACCTACTGAGCTATAGGAGATTAAGAATTATCAGTGACCATACCACAAGAATTGCAGCACAGCCACCGATTATAGAAAGATAAGGTACAATGAATATGTACTGAAGTGTTTACATTTAAATTATTCTCTGTTTTATCAGCTAAGAAAGGCTGATTTCATTGTTTTAGCCTTTCGGCATAGCCCTCAATTAAGAGGGCTTAGTATTTTTTTTATAAAACGATCGTTGCTTATTTATATTCCGCATTTGCATGTAAGCGGAGAGGTACTAAGATAAAGAAAATCCTTTCTCCTCATTATACAACTTAACGAAGTTGTTAAAAATGCACTAAAATCAATGGTTTCGGAACATTAAAATTGTCTAGGTGTCCCTAAAAAACACTATTTTTGAACAAAATTAATAATTTTCCGAGAAACATTTTAGCAAATTTGCACTATTGATATCATATAATGCCTTGATTAAAATAGATTTTCTTTTCTTGATTTTTGATTTTAACTTATACTGATTTTGCTTTTGAGAAATAGAAACACAGAAAGCTCTATCAATCAACCAACTAAATAATCCAATATAATTCTTAGATACATAAACTTTTTTTATATCCTGAATCATATTATCAAAATCCATTTTTAAAAGAAAATAAGAATCTTCATTTTCAGAGCTAATAGTAGAATAATATTTGTTCATATACATTTCTATTATTTCTTCAACTTTTTTACATGTTTTTCTGTTCTTTTCTATCTCAAATTTCTTGAAAAAATATTGGATTGGAATTGTAGATTCATTTGACCTGAATTGGTCGAGTTTTAGATTATAAAGATAATTCATAGGACAAACAAGATTATAATTGATATTCTTTTCTTTAAAATCTCTTCTAATAACTTTCCAGAAAGCAGGATATTTGTTATTTTCAACATCCATATCTTTTTTTATACGCTTTATTTCAGAACCAACATCAACATCAAAAAGACGTTTTGCTGAATCTATAGCGATCTGAGCTAATACACTGAGTATACAAACATAATCTTTATATTTCTGTTCATCAAACGTACAATCATAAGTCTGAGCAAGTTGCGCAAGATTACTTGATTCGCCTATATCTAATTGTGAAGCTGCTAATTTATTATCTAATCTCGCAAAATCTTTCATAGTGCTATCATATACATTTGAATCTTTAGGAATATTATTTACAATGGTTAAATATTTTTCCTTACAATTTTTCGCATGTAATACGATGTCGGCTTGGTTTGTAGTATAAATACTATCACTATCCATGTCACTACCATTGTTACGGTCTTGAAAATCAGTACCATTCATGTTTACAGCAATAATCTGGTCACAAAATTTAAAATACTTCTTGAATCTGTCATTATATACATTATGTAAATACCCAAGATTATACTTTCCATTAAACGGACTTCTAAACTCAGCAAGATATTCATTATCATTAAATCTGGTGGTATAACATTGAGTTGCTAAATCTTCAACAGAAAATGTATCATCTTTATCAACATCACAGGGATTACCAGTCGCACCATACAGCAACATTGCATATGGTGAACCAACTATCACCAAATTATCTGCATTTTGAATTACTTTACCACTCTTGAAATTTAAAACATATGTCATAATAATTGCCTTTTTACGATCCCTGAAATAAGAACTTCTAAGAAAATCTCGATTCTGTTCACATAAAGCAATTAATGCTTCGTAATCGTTTGAAAAGTTAATATTTTTCCTCAAATAATCAAGAAAGAAATCATCATCGGTCTTTAACCTATTGATATATTCAATACTTTCCTTGCATACATTTTCCATAATTTCAACATCAAGAGAATTTACCATCTGGTAACTCATACGCTGCACATTTCCAAGCTTACTTGGATGAGCAGTTTTAACAATACCAAACATACAGTCGTTCTCATAAACTTTATTACACCAATAGTCATATGACACGTCATACTTAATCCATTTCATTGCGTTATCAGTTGTAATAAGTTCTATATCTTTTACATAATGCTCATTTCCCCACATATCTTTTACTGTGGCAGAATAGTAGTCATCACCAAAGTAATCACGGAAAAATAATTGAATGTTGCTACAGAAAGCAGCCATTTTACAGAAATGATGTCTAAGAAGAATATAACCATTTCCCCAATTTGGAAAAATAGAAGAGTCGATTAAAGCCTGTCCATCAAATAACGTATTTTTTAATTTATAATCTTTAATAGCTTTCGCAATACAATGTTTATTTTCATCTATTTCAACAGAAATAACATTTGTGTTAAAATACCTATCAACATCTTTTAATACCAAAATATTTTTAGGATTGATTTTAACTTTTCCAACAATTCCGCTACATACGAGAGAAGAGTATGCGCTAATCCCAACAATATCCGCATTATGTTTTGGAAGTTTTATTCCCATTCTAAGATAATTAATTGCCTTGTTATACAATTTATCTCTTATAAACATACAAGTACCTTTTTTTGCTTTACCTGTACTTCTATATAACATTTTATAATGGACAATTTCTGTTTTAATAATATCACCGTTCCTTTTACGAGTAATATATTCTACATTAACTCCATTATTATAAAATTCTTCTCTTATTGTATCTGCTGATAATGAGAAATAATCTGTTTTATGATTAACAGCAAAATTATATAAACTTATTATTTTCTTTTTCTTATTCGTCTGTAGTTCTATTAGTTTTTTACTTCCAGAGCTAATGGCCTTTTTATATTCAATTCTTGCATTTTTTGCTATTTTTCTAATATGAGCTATTTCCTCATCATAAGAACGTGTACCAAAATTAAATTCCAAGCATATTAAGTCTCTCGTAGATTCATCATTCCATACCTTCAATTTGTTCTCACACATAAAGTCTTTAAATAAGCTATTTACGAACATTGCGTCTTTATAATCATAATGATCACGAAGTCCTTTATTATATTCATAAAGAGTTGCAGCTTCAATATTTTTTATTTTAATTCCAAATTCACTCATCTATAAATAAATCACCACCTTAATCAAATAATTGCTCCCAAAATTCTTCTTCTGAATCATAACCGTCATAATTGATATTTTCAGCAAATTCACTATTACAACGAGAATTTGCTTTCATGTAACAATCTTTTATATTGCCACATTGTATGCAATTATAATTGTTGCCGATTAAGTCTTCGGAACATTCTCTCTTTGAAATATAATCTGTGATCAAATCAGTCATTGATTCCAAGTCATCTTCGCTAAATTGTTTATTCATATAAAAATCTCCTTCCACTTATATATTCTCCAAATGAAATTCCTATTTTCTCAATAATCTTTACTCATTTCTTTGATTTCATAACCTAAAAATTTAGCCAAAGCCCTTGCATAATTCACACATTCCCAATGAGCATATTCAGAATCACCGTTAACAATATATTCCTCACCATTATAAATACCTTCGTTACAAATAGAACATATCTCTTTTATTTGTAATGATTCTGTATTAGGACATCTTGGATGACAAGGATATTTTCTACATATTTCACACATTATTTATTTTCACCTAAATCTAACCAAACTTCCCAATATCCGTCACAATATTTTGTTCTTAAATCATCATAGTGAAATTTGAGAATATCAAGAATTTGATATATATAATAACAATAATCAATTTGACCAGACTGAATATTACGAAGAACATCATTTATGTAAGCACAATATTCTTGCCAATTTGTTGCACCATGATAAGTACTCAGTGTTTCTTCGTTCCAATACCCTGTCTCTTTGGAATACTTCATATTCTGACCTAATTTTGTAATGCCTGATACTGGTTTAACAAATAGTTTTCTAATATTAAACTCCTTCTGCCATTTATCATCCGTAAGAGTAGAAGATGGTCTACCATTTGTATTACTTACAAGTTTCATTTCTCTAAGTTCTTCAAGTGTCATTGACTGATAATTTTTCATTTCTTTTTTCTGTCGCTCCTTTTTAATAATTGTTTTTTCGAGGTTATCTGCCTCTATGTATTTATTTATTCTCTTTTTGTTTGGTGTTTCTGTAGAAAAATCATCAATATCAATTTCACCTGCAAATGTGTTATGGTTCTGTGTGTAGCTTGTTTTCATATTTTAATAATTCTCCTTTAGTTTTTAAAATAATTTTGTTCATTGCAATCAACTCCTTTGAGTGCTGCGTTAATAGTTTCTATATTTTATTATTCTCCAAAAGCTCTATCTGTTTTTTTATTTCTTTATCTGAACTATATTCTTTATCAATTCTTTGACCATGTTCATCGTGAATAAAATGCCTATAATCAGCAAATACCTTTGGGGTAGTAGCGTATTTTTCTTTACCATCCTTAATATATTTTTCTCTCTTCATAGGCTGACATTTCACAATTTTTAACGTTTCTAAAATATCAACTATGCGGCTAATATATTTCTCAGAAAGTCCAATATCTTCTGAAATAGTCTTAAAATATCTATAACAACATAGCGGTTTACCATCCATTCGATTCAAATTAACACGAATATAAGAGAGTACAAGTAGAATATAAGCTGATGATATTCTTGCAGTATCAATCTCTTTATCCTTCAATTCTTCTTTGAAATTTAATATTGCATCTAACTCATCAAAGTAAATGATTCCAAACTTGTCAGGCACATCAAATTTTTCTATATTAAGTTTTACTTGCTGATATTTGACCGAATTGGTCTTTTCTTTTAGACTTTTCTCAAAATCTGGACATGATTCAAAGTATCCATAATGAGAGAGAAGTAATAGAACTTCATAATATTTCTGATTTATCTTTCCATCTCTGTAATTTGGTTTCAATTTAGACCAGTGGCAAAGTTCTGTTGTAGAAAATGCCACTGTGTCATCAAGTGAACGCCTTGCACAAAGATATGAAAAGATTATCACACGCTTAGATGAGAGATCTTTATCATAAATGATTTCTCGTGGGATTTTTACATAGTTTGGCAAGACGCATCACCTCACTATGTTAATCTACATAAAGTTGGCAAGCAATTTTAAGTAAAACATTTCCTTGTTGCATATCATTAACTATAAAGTCAACCTTTGGATAATTCCAATCAGGATGTTCAAGATTATTTTCTTTGAATTTTTTATCTGCCTTTTCCCAATCTTTATAAAAATTAGGAAATGTCTTTGAAAATTCTTTATACATTGGAGTCCATTTAGCGGAACTATTCATGCCACAAATTCGCTTTACCTCCTCTTTATAATCTTCTACTCTTTTTACAGAAACGTTTTTTCGAGCAATTTTATATTCTTTTTCTTTTTTTTCATATCTGATAATAGACTCCCTTATCTTATCTTGATTACTCTCAAAATATGTAATAATGTCTTTACTAAATGTGATTTTTTTCTTTGAAATATGAATATAATTAAGTAATTCTTTATCTACAGATTCATCAAAAGTTGACTTAATAAAATACGAGTTTCTAAATTCGTTAATTTTCATATCAAAAATTCCATGCTCATATAAATAATATTTAAGATTAGTAGGAGCAAACCCTGGAATATTTAACTCTCTGCATAAACTGCGAATATCAAGAATATCATTGACTTCTGGTGGTTTAAGTTCTGAATTATTTAAGTTATTGACAGTAATTTCATCTTTTTTTTGTTCTTCTAAGATAGAAATTCTCTCAAGCAAATTCTTGATAGCTTTATTGATTTCGTTATTTTCTTCTCTATGCTTTAAATTGTAATTACTAAGATCCAAATGAAGTTTGTTTACTTCTGCTTGAATTTCTTTATTTACAAATTGATTGATAATTCCTGTCTCATTGGTTGTAGACTCATCTACAATTCTTTTGACATCCTGTTCATTTACAATAAGTTTACCCATTAGTTCAATTCCTCCATATCAATTATATTTTTATTTGTAGTAACACCGATTGTTTCAGCCATTGTTTCACACCAATCATTCACCATATATATAATATTCTCTAAATTTTTTCTTAAAGCTGTATTATCTTTTATAACAGGTAGAATTTTGGAATATCTTAATGGCGATAGAGTAGTAGATAATAATTTTTCTATTTCATTTACAAGAGTTGTAATGTCTTTTGAAATCTCAATAACGTTATAATCTCCACTTGGATCTAAATTCAAAGTTGCTATATCATTTTTCAATTTTATGTATTCTTCGGATTCTTTTTTATATGATTGCAAAAGACTTTCATTAGATTCATTAGAAGATTTTAATGTACTATTCATAATTTCCAAGTTATTGATTTTCGTCTTTAAGTTAGAAATCTGAGACATGGCTTTTTTATATTTATTCTCTAAATCATAATCAGTTTTATCAATTATTTTTTCTTTGGCAGATTGTGATTTTAGCTGATTTATCTCGTTAATATATTTTTGAACTTCATTTTTAGTGATTTTCTTAGTTGTGTCCATAGAAGATATAAGTTCAATTTGTTCATCTTCAGATAAATTTCGCATTATGGCAAGGGCAGTAGTAGGCATTACTATTCCTGTATCAACAAGGTCTTTCAACTCTGGTATCATTTCAGTGAGCTTTTTGTAGTTTTGAAGAGATTGAACAGATATACCTATTTCTTTTGCTATATCCGCCTCAGTTTTTGGAGTCTTATAATTATTAGATGACTCCTCATATTGATTCCCATAATATCCAGATCCGCCTTGTTTTATATCATAAATTCTTTCAAGTTCTTTAATACATTTGCCGAGTTTAATTGCATTAGGATTACCAATACCACGTTGACGAATATTAGTTTCTATGAGATCAGCAAGGATTTCGTCATCTGAATCATATATTTTAATTTCAGCATTAACCTGTTTCTCTCCAAGTTCTTTCAACCCCCTGACTCTTTGATGTCCTGATACTATAGTTTTATCTTGAGTTATTACAATTGGTTCTACGTTCCCAGTTTTTCCATTTTTTATTCGTTCTCGCATAGAATCCAGAAATTGTTCCCAATTAGAACCAGTAATATCATCAAAAAATTCATTGTTTCTTGGATGAGGTTTTAATTCACCTATATTTATTGGTTGCATTTTTCTTTCCTTTCTTCTAAAACATAATTTACAGTTACAATTTGTGAGATGAGAGTGTGGTAAGTGATTCAATTAGTTATTCTCTTTTTATTTATGAAATATATGGTATAATATTTGCATCAATACAAGAGAGGAGATGAGATTATGGCTAAAACCGATAAAGAAATTACATCAGAAATCGTTTGTGAATTCATCCGTGCTTGGGGAACACAAGATAACTGTGTACCAATTAAAATGGACGTGCTTCCAGAACTAATAAAGAAAACTTACAACACAGTTCATTCTTTAGAAAAATCTGATTCTGATGAAGAATAGTCTTTATGTGGTTTAATCGTTGCTCTTGCTTTTACCAATGAAGCGAGGGCTTCGATTTCATCACATTGCTTTATTGAGCCTTCTCCATACATACTACTGATATTCTTAGAAATTGTCTCAATAAGGTTTGTTACACAATTGTCAATTCTTTCACTATTTGTCATTTTGAATTCCTCCATAATAAATATTTATTTTGTCACATTGTAATATTCTCCATCTTAACTTTCAAAAGTTATGAACTTTTACATTTATGAAATTATCAAAAATTCATTTAGGTACATACAGCATGTACCTAAAAGTGAAAAAATACTTCATTTGGGTACATGCCAGCTATCAATTTTGTGCAGTCTATATCTATATAGACTCATATTATCAAGAGAAGAATATTCCGTTTGTATTTCGCTTACGCTACATACAAACTCCATAATTTTTTGTTTGATTGTTATTGATTGATTTAGGTACATGGTGTTTTGGATTGATAGTTTCATTTGGGTACATATATGATGTACCTATACGATTATTCTCTGTTACAGATATTTTTCTTGCCATTCATATCCACATGTATAACAGTGATATTCATAATAATAATGTAATAAGAAAAATGTTTCTTTTGATACAAAATTCAAATCTAGCCCTTTTGTTTTACCTTTTTTGGTAACTCGTTTATAATATTTTTCTCCACATATAGGACAAGTTTTTACGAATGGTATTTTTAATAATTCAAAATTTTTACCTTTGCTCATTTGTTTTATTCCTTTCTGTTTGCTCCAAATCAACATACTTCTCTTTGTAAATATCCTCTACAAAGAATACTGGTAATTTGTCATGGTACTTTTCATATAATTCCTCGTCAGGAATATGAAAGTAGTATTTATATGTTGATGAATTAACTTCTCTGATATAATCTTTTACAATAGATTTATTCTCCTTGAATCGCTCATTTATTTTTCCACAAATAGTACAGTAGGTATATAAACCTGTATTAAGATGAGTTTTTCCTATAAATGTGGATCTGTATTGAATCAGGCATTCTTCATATTGATGCTTGTGCTTTGATTTACGGTTACTCTTTGAGATATTACTTTCTGTTGACTTGAGATATTTTGTTATTTCGTTTTCTTGTATCATATTTGATTCCTCCTTGATATATTATTCTCTCTTTTGGTATTGGCTTGTTATCAGTTGTCTACCCTAAAGATATTCTTTTCTTGCTTACGCTGCGAAAAGACCGTCCCTATCAAGGGACTATTTCTTGTGTTATGCACACTATCTGGTAGTATGATATGTAAATAATTTTTACATACCCCTATCTGTGGACTAAATCAACGATTTTGATGGTAAATTTCAATTTTTATATATAAGATGATAACTTGTTAAGATACGAGATTAAAGTTGCTTATTTTTCTCTCAGCTTTGATTTAAATTCATGATTGGTTATAAGGTATTTGCTAATTGGTCAAATATATTCTGACTTAATGATTCAGTTTTCAGATTTAATCTTTCTAATATAGAATCAACAGTGAGAGTGTATGAATTACGAATATCCTTATAATAGTTAATTACGTCTAAGTCATACGGTTTTGTTTCTGAACTGTTCTCTAACATATAATCTCTTATGTAGTCAGATAACTCTATATCATATGTGTCTTGCATTTCGTTTATTGTTATATGCAATATGTCTGATAGAGTTACTTCTTGATTTGAATGTTCATTTGTATAATCAGTAAGAAGTCTGAGCTTATTGAATGTATTGGTTTTCCAACGTGAATGTATTTTGGTTGGTAATGACTTCTTCTGAGACTATCCTTTTAGAGTTTTTATATCTTGCTACATTTGTGTCATTGACTGTGTGAGAGTGGTAATAGCGTCTGTAAGTGGAGTTATGTTTATTTGTGGTGTTAATTCATTATGCCTATATGCTTCAATTACATCCCATACCCAATCCATGAATAAGTTAGCTTTCGACTGTCTTGACCAACGGCATATTTCCATGATTCCACGTTCTGTATAATAAACACGCTTTTGTTCTTCACTTTTAGTTAGGTCACCCCAATCTGGGTGCTACCCTTAATTCTCATAGATAATGGCTCTAGTCTGTCTTGATGTTTTAAATAAATTTTCTGAATTGCTTTAATAGGATCAGCATATTCTAACGCCTGTTCAATCTGTTCTCTTGTTAATAGAATGTCATCATTCATATTTCTGTAAAAGTTACAAGATAAGTCTCCAAATGTTTCTGCTTTGATTAGTTTTAAGTTACTCATATGTTTATTTTCTTTCTTCGTTTTAATTTATTAGTTACTAATATACTATTCTCTCTTTGAAATGAATTAAGCAAAATAAAAAAGCAGACGAGAAATCATCTGCTTAATTAATAATATATTATTATTCTTTATATTTTTTACATGTATCAATATAAGATCTTAACTTATCTATGAAATCTGATATATCAACAAAATAGTTTGGATATGCTAATTTTAATGCTTCAAACGATGAAGCTGATACTAATACAACATTATTGTTTGTTTTCTGTTCAATTTGATTATATGCTTTCGTTGCAGCTTCTATTTTTGATGCTGTAAAATGTCGTATACTTACCGTCTTTTTATCATAATTTAAGATTAAAATATAATATAAATTTTTTGAACTTAATGTATATTTGTCTGTATGATCAATGCTTACATTTATTGCACTTAAAGTTGAAAGAATATTATGTTTCTTATCTAAAGATTCTATTTCCATAATTAACTCGTCTATCCATTCAGAAGTATTTGGACATACTGGCATATCTTCTTGAATCGCAAATACTGAAGATACAAGAGTAAAAAATCTTAAAATATCTTTATTGCCTTGACTGGCTTTTAGATTACTTTTGGTATATATACCCATCATTTCAACAGCCGTTGCCCAAATATGTTGCAACTTTGTACGAAATTGAATTTCTATAAGCATATTTTGATTATATGTATCTTTTGTATCACTATGATATTTGTACACCATATGATACGATCTATATCCTGAAACTTTTGGACTTTGAATATAATCGTATTCTTTTTTGAGTATATGACGGACTCTTGATTTTTTATATTTATCAATTGCTTTATATACTTCATCAATAGAGTTTACAATTACTCGACATCCACCCAAATCTTGCATTCTATACAATTGCATAGTATGAACATGATTTCGTTCTAACTTATCTGTTATTGATTCTAAACGTTTTAAGCGTTGGACTACAATTGCGTTTGGGTTGTTTCTGCGAAGATGACTACATATAATTTGTAATGGGTACGCATGTGAAGCTCGCCAATTATTAACTATTTTTAATGCTTTTTCTCGCTCTTTAGGAGTTGAATTTGAATCTGAAATAATTTTTCCTGCTTTATTTATTTGATTTCCACTATATAATGGTATTTCCCATTTTTCTTTTGTGTTCTTATCCATAGATTCTATATCCTTTAATATATTTTCTATAATTAT